>ERZ857984.47-NODE-47-length-149134-cov-6.040093_pt1 | contig 149134 bp, 191 predicted proteins | sample MGYA00519914_ERZ857984 | MGnify/ENA primary metagenome ERZ857984 (study PRJEB31778, sample SAMEA3449417) | human gut metagenome | biome: human gut; feature: human-associated habitat; material: faeces | place: United Kingdom | collected 2010/2012 ...
GTCTGCCGGGAATGACCGCCCGGCACTGATGATGGCAGGTCAAATAAACAGGAAGGAAGTGAAAGCATGGACAAAAACTTGCTAAGAAGTATCATGGTGCGCTGGGGGGACACAAATGCTTCCCTTGCCGCCTATCTTGGCATTACGGAACAGAGCGTTTGTAACAAGATCAACGAAAACGGCACCGAATTCAAGCAGGGCGAAATCGCAAAGATCAAAGCAAGATATGATCTTGAAAGCGATATGGTAGACCGCATTTTTTTTGCAGATTGAGTGTCTAATTTAGACACAAAGCAGAAGCAGACATTAGTCCAAGCCATGAACGCATAGGCTAAAAGACCATAAGAAGGGATGTGCATCTGATGAAACAAGAAGATACATACAAGGAAGTCAAGGTGTTTGAATTCCCCAATATGACCGTCAGAGTGCATCAACCAATTCTTGCGGAAGATGAACGAGCAAGGCGGATGAAGGCCATCGAAAAAGCCGCTGCAAGTCTTCTGCGGGATCTGTATGCAAAGGAAATGTCTGCAAAGAAAGCTTGACTTGCTTGTTTGGCAGCTGATCTGGTTGCCAGATATGTGATGGACAAGCTGTCACTTGAAACTAAAAAGAAAGGTGGTTTTGGAAAATGCAGCAAAAGATTTCTGCAAAGCGATCCAGAAAGCGCAGTGAAACTGTCGAAACGATCAAAGACATTCTTGTTTGCACCTTTGGGATGCTGTCGCTGTTCTGCTTCATTTTCTTCATATTGGTGGTGGCACCATGTTAGAACGAATACCGGATGCCCTTGACCAATGGGATAAGTACGATGCAGAGCAATGCCGGCTGATGGATCAGTTGCCGGAATGTGCAGACTGTGGACAACCTATCCAGGATGAAACAGCCTTCTACATAAACGGTGAATTCATCTGCGAAAACTGTATGGAATCATACAGGGTGAATGTTGAAGATTACATAGAGGAGTAGAAAAAATGGCCAGCTTATATGAAATTGACAAAAGCATCCTGGGATGCATTGACCAGGAAACCGGCGAAATGATTGATCCTGACCGGCTTGAAGCCTTGTTCATGGAAAGAAATCAGAAAATTGAAAATGTTGCGCTGTGGATCAAAAATCTTCAGTCTGATGCCCTGGCTTTTAAGGCCGAGAAAGAAGCATTTGCCGCAAGGCAGAGGGCAGCAGAAGCCAAAGTGGAAAGCTTGAAAGCCTGGCTTGAAAATGCGCTGCATGGTGAGAAGTTCAGTTCGGCCCGGTGTGCAGTACAGTGGAAGCCTTCCGAATCGGTAATGATCACCAATGAAGCAATTCTGCCGAAGAAGTACCTGGCAAAAACCATCACATTCAAGCCGGATAAAAATGCAATCAAGCTTGCTATCAGGGCCGGAATGAAGGTAAAGGGTGCGGAATTGGTCAAGACCATGAATCCACAAATTAAATGAAAGGAGATTTGAAAAATGGGAATCCCTGTTTTGATTTTGGGGGAATCCGGTAGCGGAAAAAGTGCCAGCCTTCGGAACTTCAACCCCGAAGATGTCAGCATCTTCAATGTAGCTGCGAAGCCGCTTCCCTTCCGCAAGAAGCTGCCGATCATGTCAACGGCTGATTACAATGCCATCGTTGCCGGGATCAGCAAAAGCACAAAGAAGGCGTTTGTAATAGACGATTCGCAGTATCTTCTGTGCTTTGAATCTTTTGCGAAGGCAAAGGAAACTGGCTTCGGCAAGTTTACTGACATAGCGCTGCACTTCTACAACCTTGTCCAGTTTGTGATCCGGCAGACACCACCTGATGTGATTGTCTACTTCCTGCACCACACGGAAACAGATGGCAATACAGGCAAGGTCAAGGCAAAGACGATGGGCAAGATGCTGGACAACCAGCTGACACTGGAAGGGCTGTTTTCCATCGTTCTGATGTGCGTGACAGACGGCAAGAAGCACAGCTTTGTTACTCAAAGCGATGGCTTCACCACAGCAAAAAGCCCTATGGAAATGTTCCCTGAAGTGATCGACAACGATCTGAAAGCCGTGGATCAGACGATCCGTGAATATTATGAAATGAAGTAAAGGAGAAAAGGCCATGATCAATAGACCTAATAACTGGAACGAAGTAAAGGAATTCGCTGACTATCCCAAACTGCCGCTGGGCGCTTATGTCTGCAAGGTGAAGAAAGCTGTTGTTCAGCCCACCGACTATGGCGATCAGCTGTGCATCCTGTTTGACATCTGCGAAGGTGATTTTCGCAATTTCTATGACAATGAATTCAAGGCGAACACCAAAGAGGATAAGAAGTGGAAGGGCGTTCTGCGCCAGTGGCTGCCCAAGGATGATGGATCTGAAAAGGACGAATGGACGAAAAGCAGCTTGAAGGGCATGACTTCTGCCTTTGAGAAGTCCAATCCAGGCTATCAGTGGAATTGGGAAGAAGCATCCCTTGTTGGCAAGGTGATCGGGATCATCTTCCGTAATGAGGAATGGGACTACAACGGCAAGCATGGCTGGGCTGTTCGTCCTTTCCGGGCTTGTGATGCCGAATTGGTCAGATCCAATGAATACACGCTGCCGGCGGACAAGCCCTTGAAGACAAAGACTGCTGTATCTGATTCCTTTGGATCCTATGGCAGCTATGCTGCACCGAACGATTTTGAAATGATCCCGGAACCTGGCGATAATGATCTTCCCTTCTAATTAAGTTGAAATAATCATGTTTCCCTGTTGGTAGGTGGTAGACCATCGGAAAGGATAACAATGAAGATTGATAAGTTTTGGAAAGACCTAAAGTGTATTCCTAATGGGGATTATGTTCTGGAAGGCGATTTAATTTCTGAAGAAACCATTGAAATCGATCTTGATGACCGTTTTGTCATAAAAGGAAAAATAGAATCCAAGAAAAACATCATTGTCCGCCGGGGCATCAATGCTGGCTGGGGCATCAATGCTGGCTGTGGCATCAATGCTGGCGAGGGCATCAATGCTGGCTTGGGCATCAATGCTGGCTGTGGCATCAATGCTGGCTGGGGCATCAAGGCAAAAACTTTTATTGATTGCAAAAAGCGCATCTTCGCTGGCCTGTCCGTTTATCACACGAACAAAAACTGTACCAAGACCATCGAATGCGCAGAACTTAAAAACGGCGAAATTTGCTTTGGTGATTTGGTTATCGTGAAGCCGGAAGCTGAAAAGAGCGATAACGAATGAGCAAATACAACAGCCGGAAAATATCAAGGGATGGAATTACCTTTGATTCTGTCAAGGAATATAGAAGATGGTGCGAATTGTCCCTGCTTGAAAGGGCAGGGACAATTCAGAACCTTAAAAGGCAGGTTAAGTTTGAACTGATACCTTCGCAGCGGATTGATGGAAAGGTGATTGAACGGCCTTGCACCTACATTGCCGATTTTGTTTATACGGAAAACGGCAAGATGGTTGTGGAAGATACAAAGGGCTTCAGGACTACTGATTACATCATCAAAAGAAAACTGCTTTTGTGGGTTCATGGAATCCGCATTCAGGAGATTTGAAATGTTGATAGTAACAATTGAAGTCAATGCGCCGGTCATCCAGGCCCAGGCGGTCAAAGAACACCTGGCCATGTGCATTGAAAAGTTCGGTGACACCAGGGTGATCGATATCCAGGAGAAACCGACAGAACAGATGAAATTCAAGTGAAAGGAAAAGCAAAACAATCAGACTACCACATCAAATTTTCCATGCAATTTTAACTTTACCGTGTCCAACATGAATAGATTCAATTAGGGTATCGACCACGGTTAATTTATCGTCGATAGATATATCGTTCCATTTGCTCATGTAATCGCTGATGACGCCGATGTTTTGTCTGTCATACATTTCGGCTGACATTTGAGCGATTTTTTCTTTTACCGTTTTCTTTTCTTCGTCGAGTGCATCAATGCGCTCATTGATATATTCCATTGTCGCTGTGCTTGCAGACACGATTTTGTCTATAAGCGTAGCGATTTCTTTTTCGATTTCTTCTGCTCGGATTTTCAGCTTGGTAAGCTCAATGGGGTCTCCGTGCTTCTCTTTATAAGAGAGCTTGTTAAACTCTTTGAGCTTGCGGGACATCTCGTCAAAGACGATGTCTTCAATTCCAGCCGCCTGTATTGCGCCTACACCGTCGCAGGAGGCGGAGACATACTTGCTGTTGCAGATGTAGTATCTTGCGTCTGCACTGCGTTTACGGGGATAGGATTTCAGGGAGAGGGCGTGCCCACAATCGATGCACTTGATTTTACCGGCAAGCCATGTGTTCTTTGCTTTTACGGGTTTGGCTATCTGGCGCACATTCAGACACTTGCGTCTGCATCGAATCCATGTATCAGCATCGATGCAGCCTGCGTGTGGAGCAAGAACGAGGACATGACCGTCAAGAGAAATGCTCTTGCGTTTGGCCGCTTTGTTCCCTGTGTACAGATAAGCTCCATTTGTTCCAATGAACTGAGAGATGTCGTTGATGATTTCGGTTCCTTGCCCGTGGAAGAATTCAAAAATAGAAGCGTCTGCTTTAGCGTACACAGGATTTGTAATAATATCTCGGATGCGCATACGGCTAAAGTTCTTACCGTTAGGATTTTTAATTCCATTCTGGCTGAGGTAGCGCACCACATCTGCAAAGGAAACCTGCGGCATAGCATACAGAGAAAAGATAAGCTGCACGACCTGTATCTGTTCTGGAATGGGTTTATACATACAGGTTTTGATGCCCTCCATAACGGTGTTTTCCAGTTCAAACCCGTAAGGGACTCTGCCGCCCATGTAGAAGCCTTTTCTGCTGCGTGAGCGGTATGCATCCATGACACGCTGTTGAATCGTCTCGCGCTCAAGCTGGGCGAACACCATGACTATCATCAGCATTGCTTTGCCAATAGGTGTTGAGGTGTCAAATCGTTCTGTAATAGACACGAACTCAACGCCGTACTTCTGCAGCTCACTGATAACATTTGCAAAGTCAAGAACTGAACGGCTGATTCGGTCAAGGCGGTACACAATAATTCGTCTTGCGCCGCCAGCACGAACGGCGGCCATCATATCTTGAAAGTCAGGGCGCTCTGTATTTTTACCGCTGTACCCTTTATCTCGAAATACTCTGTGCGGATTATTTCCTACCTCACGCAGGCACAACTCAATTTGGCTTTCAATAGAGATACTGTCTTCTTTATCAACAGACTGTCTTGCGTAAATAAAATCTTCCATCGGTATCCTCCGTCTTATTTCTTTTTCGGTGTGTATTTGCTAAAGACGGTGTACAGGGTTTTTTCAATTTCATTTTTCTGTTCCTGTCGGTCGTCTTTATGTATAACTGGCGTGAGGTTGATGATGGTATAAATATCGCCGTCATATACGGCGTTGACTTTTTCTTCGGTATATTTCTTTGCGGCTATGATGACCAACCTCCTTGTTGGCGTAAAAAATAATGGGGCTGGCTTATTATCACCAGCCCCATCTCTACATGAAGTACTCAGGGTCTTAATCCTTTTTCTGTTTGAAGCGACAGCTGAAGCATATCGCCGCGCCTGTTGTCACCAATGTTACCAATGCAATAAACAAAGCATTTAACGGTGCATCTCCTGTTTTCGGGATGGTAATGTTTTTGATAGCATCTGCGTCGTTATACCATTTGGATGTTGCGGTTTGCTTGCATATCATCCCAAAGTTCTGAATTAACACATCGTTGCTCATGCAAACCTTACCATTGTAGACATCTTCCGGTGTCATATTGAGCGCAGTCAACTCTTTTGTCAGTTCCAAAATGTTGCCATCAAAATGCACATCTGTTACTACTCCGGACACTGACCGTGTAAACACCAATTTACCGATTGTAACGGTATCACCACTGATGGTAATTGGCATATTGTTGTAATGTAGCTCCTGAAGTGATGTTTTTTCTTCGATGCTATATGTGAGCATCGGACGGCTTCCGGTAACAAGAGCTGCATACAAGCCGTTGTCCAGGTTTGTTGGTGCGGCCATATCGGTCACAATAAGTTTGCCGGGGTCTACCTTTTGATTGTCGGCATTGTACACCTCAATACTGTAGTAGGCGTATTCACCTTTGCGTGCAGTAGTATTCGGGTTTACCCGGAAGCTATTGCCGACATCGCCGGGAATCAACTCGTATTTTACGATGTTGATTGTGTATGTCTTGCATGGTTCTGAGGTGGAAGTCCAAGAGAGGGCATAAACGGAAGTTGTACCAAATACAAGTACAACAACCAGAAGCAGTGAGAAAATTCGTTTCATAGTCTTTTCCCTTTCTATGTATATTTCTTCGGTCGTGAGACGCTGTCTCTACCGAAAACTATTGAACGAAATCATTACACTGCAATGCAGGGTTTCATTATGATTTGCTGTCTGTAGAGCCCATACCGCCGTTTCTGACGCCTGTTGCATCGTCGGAGTATGTTACCCCATAAGGGATGAAAATTGCCTGTAGGAAGCCGCTACCGGCCTCTACGGTAAGTGTTTTGCCTGTATGATTGTCGTTCGTGATTTTAGCGAAGATGTGCCCCTCGTTATCTGAGTAGTAATAGTCGCTGTCAATCACGCCCATCGTGTTATCCAGTTGCAGGCGGTACTTGAAGCCAAGGCCGCTGCGAGGCAGACAGCCAAGCCACCAGCCCTCATCGACCTTGACCCGAATGCCGGTGGGGATTTTGATGGTATCACCAGCCTCCAGTGAGAAGGAGAACGGTGCTTTGAAGTCATAACCGGCGGAACCGGATGTGGCTCTGGACGGGAGCTGGAGGGCTTCCCATGATTTCTTGATGTTCTCTTGCAGAGCAGGAGTCATTTCCTGCTCTTTATAAAATTCATCTTTGATAGCTTCGTAGTACTGCTCGAAGCTGACTTTTTCAAACTCACCGACTCTGTTCATTCTTCAACCTCCTGCGTGTAACCAAGTGCGTCCATGTCTGCCTGGAAAAGCTCCCAGAACCCATCAATTCGAGGGTCTTCAATAGACTCAACAAGACCGGTGCGAAGCAGTGCCAGACACGCAATGCCTTTGGGTGTCAGCTGATATACGGCATTGTCATCGTCTTCATCCGCCTCTGCACTGTCGCAGCATTCGCAATCAAGGTCGCAGTCGTCTTCGGGGTAAGGGGTTTCTGTGACGCTCTGGCTTTTGATTTTGCCGTCTTCATCGTACTCGGTATATGTAGTAATGATTTTCTTAGTCATGTAGTTCCTCCTGCATGGATTTGATAATGCTGTCAATGATGTGAGCGACGCTGACAAAGTCTTCGGCGGTATAGCCCTTAGTCGTCATAGCTGCCGTTCCGATACGAACGCCGGAAGTCTGCTGCGGAGAACGAGTTTCATTGGGAACACAGTTCTTATTAAGGGTAATGCCATGCTTGTCCAATTCGTCCTGTACCGCTTTGCCGGTCAGCCCTGTTTCCGTCAGGTCAAGCAGGAACAGATGATTGTCTGTACCACCTGTAACAACCTTGTAGCCCATCGAAATAAACGCATCGCACATCGCCTTACAGTTACGCACAACGGCGTGGATGTAGTTCTTGAACTTGTCTGTGCAAGCCTCCTCAGCTGTTACCGCTTTACCAGCGATGATATGCTGCAGCGCCCCGCCCTGACAACAGGGGAAGACTGCGCTGTCAATACGCTTGGCAAGCTCCGGTTTGCAGAAAATCAGACCGCCCCTTGTGCCTCGCAGGGTTTTGTGTGTCGTGGTAGTAATGATATCCGCAAGCCCGAATGGGGATGGATGGTCGCCAGCCGCTACAAGCCCCGCGATATGCGCCATATCCACCAGCATATAGCACTCGTTCCCGGTCTGCCTTTTATAGCAGTCGATAACATTTCTGAAGGTGTCAAAGTACAGGGTGCGGCTATACGCCGAAGCTCCAATGACTACAAGCTTTGGGTTGAACTGATAAAGCTTGTCGATGAAATCGTTTGTATCAATCCACCCGGACTTGTTTGCTCCATAGTGGATAAAGTTGAAAATCTTGCCGCTGATATTTACTGGAGAACCGTGGGACAAATGGCCGCCATTATCGAGGCTCATAGAGAGAACGGTATCTCCTGGTTTCAATACGGACAGATATGCAGCAATATTTGCGTTTGTGCCGCTGTGCGGCTGTACATTGACATGGTAGTCAGTCTGGAACACTTTCTTCCACATTTCGCAGCAGTACTCTTCCAGCTCGTCTACATACTGGCATCCGCCATAATATCTGCCACGGTTGCCGGAGCGATGCGCAGCGGGATATCCCTCTGAATACTTGTTAGTCAGGCAGGAGCCGACTGCCCGCATGATGTTTTCACTTACAAAGTTCTCACTGGCTATCAGTTCGACAGTTGTATCCTGTCGGTGCTGCTCTTTTGCAATAAGGCCAAATACTTTTGACTCCAATTAGTACCTCCCGGTTACTCACCACAGTTCGGACAGACCATCCTGCCCTCTGGAATTACTGCACCACAGCAAATGCAATGGTCTGCATTTTCAGCGGCAGGTTTATCTTTAATCTTGATGTACAGTCCGCAGTGGCAGGTTCCTTCCTCCATCTCACGGAACTCTTTGCACATACACATGGTATCTTCACTTCTCACGATAGCGCACGGACAAAATCCATTGTTGTCTTTAAGTGCCTTGCGCATATGAGTGACGAAATCTTTGTCAGGGTTGATGTTGATTTGCATATTCGTTGTTCCTCCAGAACGGCCAGAATACATTGGCTGCATACTGATTATCCGATGCAAGTTCTACGCCAAGCACGGGGTCAAAGCGGTGTGGCTTGTTCGGAATATAGCGTCCGAACTTTACGAAGACATTTTCGTAAAGAGAAAGGGCATGAAGCTGTTCTGGGATTTCTTCGGGATAATAACCGGTATAAATGACAACATCATCTTCGCAGTCATAGGTGTCACGAAACAAATCCAGAAATGTGAGAAGTTCCTCAAACTGTTCCATCGGTTCAAGTCCACCGAAGACGACCGCTTTGGTGAGGGGATTTGTCAGATACCGATGGCAGAGTTCATCATCGTCAATCGTGATGGGGGCGCAAGAGCGCCACCCATCATTCTGACAAACAGAGAGTGGGATACCAGCCTCGATACAGCACTTGCCCCCACAGGAAATCGTGCCGATGAACATGGCCGGTTTCTTATAATTGGTGAAGTCCTCATCGACTACCGTCTTTACCCTCATTCACTCATTGCCTCCGCATAGGTGTACCACTGTCTCGTGTTGAACTCACGGAAACGGTCTTTAGAATAAGCGCGGGACGGGACAAGATAACCAACGATGCGCTGGTATGTATCGAATACAGGTTCGCCGCATACCGGGCAATGGTCTGTGCCTACGAAACCGTGATGATGCTTGCATTCGTTGATGCGGGTGTTGAATGCGAAGTAGATAACGCCGGATTGCGCAATCTTGTTGAGCATCTCCCATGCCATATCTGTGTTGGGAAAATTCGACTCCAGATTGATGTGAGCGATACTGCCGCCGGAGCATTTCTCATCCAGGATAGAGCACAGACGCAGCTTTTCCTGAATGGTGCATTTGGCCGACAGAGGAATCCACTGATTGGAGTAGATGAATTTATCGTTGTGGTCATACAGGACATTGTCTTTCTGACACAGGATAACAGCGGCACGCTCTGCAGGAACGCTTTCGATGTTGAAGGAGTATTCATCGGTGAAGTTATCCTTGACTTCGTTGAGCACCTCAAAGATTTTGCTTGCGAAAGCAACGCCCTCATCGGTATAGCTGATATAACCAAACTCATCTGTCTTGGTATAGCCGAAAGCTTCGATTACCTCATACAAACCGAGGATACCCATCGTACAATACTGCTTGTCCATCTCCACTGCGCCCTCCTGATAATTGGGCAACAGACCCTTTTCGATGTTCCGGCGGATAATATGCCGCACGGTATCAAGGGTTTTACAGCAGAGAAGCGCACGCTTTTTAAGAAGGGTCAAATACTTTTTCTCATCGCATTCTGTTTCCAATGCAATCCGCATCAGGTTGATGGTATTGACCTTGACTGAGCCGATGGAAAGCGCCGTGCCACCGATGGAGTTGATAAAAGCATTAAGCTTTGAGGTATCAGACAGCAAGCGGCAACAGTTGGAAAGCGTATTTACATCACCGCTGATGAAGAAGTTGCTGTCATTCCATGTGGTATTGTGGTCGCTGCACCATCTGGCGAAGTCCTCATCCACAAACTTCCCATCACGGTACAAAAGGCTGTAAGTCAGCACAGGGAAGGTGAACATATTCTCGCTTCGGATTTGTGAAACGACCTCCATGAAGAGTTTCTGGTGTTCAATCAGCTCTTCCACACAATCAATGACATAGCTGCCGTCCGGATACTGTACGCCGCCGAACAGAGCCTCGATATAATTGCGGTCAAAGATAGACACATTGACAAATGCGGTCTGGTCGATGCGCATGAACGGCTGATTAAGGCGGTAAATGAACTTCTGGAAGCACTGTTTGATGTAATACTCCGGGTCTTTGATAATGTGACCGCTTTCGCAGTCTTTTTTCCAGAAGTAATATGTCCAAATCAGGACATTGGGGATGCCCACAGCACCTGAGCTGCGGTTGCTCATGTAGCTGATATACTCAATTACATCATCCATGAAGGTAGTGAGGTGCTTGGGTGCCTGATTGTTGTAGTTTTTCAGGAAGAAAAGCCCCTCAGTCGCCAATCTGGACAGGTCATAGGCATAGCAATACGGCAAATAGGTGGAAGTCGAGGCATCATGCAGATAAAAGCCGCCGTTATACTCTGTTTCCAGCCATTCTTTTGCTGTACGGAGGTTATACCTCTTCTTCATCTCATAGAAAATCTTGTTGAAAGCGAATAGCTTGTCGTGGGATTTTCCTTTTTCATTCAAGAGACTGCGAATATCCTTATTAGAGGCATTTGCATTGGCATCAATGGTCACATCGGCCACATTTTTATCGATAAAACCATCGATGAAATCAGAGAAGTTCAACTGGGTTTCATGGAATCCGTTGAGAAACTCGAAATCCTCACCATATCGCTCATTGAGAGCTGCCATTGCCTTTTCAAAGTCTCGGTTCATTTTGAGTGGAATGTTCATTTGCTCCTGTCCCCCTTCTTTTAATGTTGATTAACCCATTGGTTTGCTGTTTGGAAGTCAAGAAGTTCTCCATCCACACTGAGAACAGGAACTTGTACGATTCCGAGCGACAGCATTTCGTCCACAGTGTTGTTTTCTGTGTACGCAATACCCTTTTCTTCTAACTTATGCTTGAGCACCTTACACTTGGGACAGCCGGTTGAATACAGAATGATTTTCAATGCGGTTCAAACCTCCTTTGAGTCTTAAGGCAAGCCGCTGATACGGCTTTAGCTGGATATGCAGGACTTCTTCGGCAAAAGCAACCGGGTCATCTCGCCATCGTGATATGGAATCAGTACAGGCAAGTGCTTGAATGACGGAATAAGCGTCACTCCACGAGCTGACACGGTACATTCCGTTTTTATCTGCGTCGTAATAGCGGTTGTGTGGAGCTGTCATGAGGATTTTGAAGTAATCACCACCCTCCAGATTGTGAATACCGTCATCTATCAGCACATCTCCCTTGATAAGCGGCTTATGGGCTGTGATGATAACATCATTCCATGTCAAGAATGGGAAGTAGCGGAATAAGACCTGCTCCATTTTAGCCGCCAGCGTCTGATAGTTCGATGTAGTTACAATCAGCACAGTATGTCCGTCTGCGATTAGCTTTTGCAGTGCCTCCGATGCGCCTTTCATCGGTTTGGCCCAGTTCCAAAAGGCGTCCTCAAGCAAGGGAGCATATACCTGTTCTTTTGTGAGGGTAGGAAACGCCTTTGAAATATCCCAATCCGTAATATCTGAAAGGTCGGTACTGGTTTGATGCCGTGCATTCAGGTAAGCGACCCATGCTTCAGCGAGGTTTTCAATAGTATCGTCCATATCGACAAGAATTGTCAGATGACGCATATCGTACCTCCCTTATAACTCATCGAATGTCGTCTGATGGAACCCCGTGTAATCTGTGAGCCACGCAATAACATACTCTTTCAGGTCTTTCAGCGTGCCGTCATTGATAATCCAGTAGTCCGGCGTTGTATTGTCAAGCGCAGTCTCTGACGGATGTGCCTGCTGTTCTTTGGACAACGGACTGGCGAAATCCTTTCTTAGGACACGCAAATGAACCATATCAAGCCCGGCACTCTTAATGCGGTCAATCTCATTAGGGAATCGGCAGTCAGGGATGAGCAGATAATCCCATGTATCAGGGAAGAGTTCTGCCATAGAGATAATGAAATCGACCCAGAAATCAGGTTTCTGTGTGCGGATGACATCTGTTCCGACATACTGCAGAATATGGCGTCCAGCATCGTCTTTCTGCCCGTTCCATCCAAAAAACTGTTTGCATATGTATTTGAGTAGGTCTGCATAATGGGCGACCTGTACTTTATAGCCGTCTGCTTCCAATGCGGATTTCAGAAACCCGGCTGTTGTATCCTTCCCATGCTGCGCCTTGCCTGAGATAGCGATAATTTTCACGGCATCAGCCTCCTTTTTTCTTTGTTGTGTACTGGCAGAAGCAATCGATAGCCTGCCGCACATTGATGGAATCGTCCGGTGGCCTCCACTTATGCTCATTGCCATAATAGATTTCCCTTACTTTACAGTATGCTGCGACAATTGGTTTGTCCGGGTCATCGACTTGGTGCTCACATATGATAGCGACCGCACTCTTCCCAACAGTTGTGAAGTCATCCACCATTCTTTCAATGGCAAGCCTTTGCCCATAAGGGACAGCGGCGCCACGGTGTTTAACTTCAAGGATTATGTATTCACGATTACGCAGCTCAATCAACCCGTCGATGTCGGTCGGGTAGATACCGCCCTCAAGCTCCAGGCCTTTGAAGTCGATAAGCTGACGCATCTTTTTGGGGTTTCGTATTTTGCTTTTCATAGCCTCACTCTTTGTGCGGCATCTTACCGCAGGACTTTTTCTCCTTGCAGAAGCCCATGTACTCGCACTTTGGCATGAAGTAGTGGTCAACCAGGTACGCCCACTCTTCCGAATACGCACGAAGAGCATTACACACATCGTCAAAAAGCTTTCGATACTCATGATAAGCACGAGAGCACATCCGCTGATGGGACATATCCATGAGGTTTCTGGCGTTGTGTTTGCACACGATACGAGTGGTCATTCCCAACGGCAACAGCAGTGCCGTATCCTCACGGGGAATACCGAACGCATCCAGTGCGGTAAGCGCATTTTGGAGAATCGTCATGACTTTCTTGTACCCGGCTGACGCCGTCTTGTCCTTTTCGATGCTGGGAGGTACGACATAATCAAAGCCGTGCTCATAGTCGATATATCTTGTGCTTGCCTGCAATCTCGTAGGCGAACCGCCAATGTGGGTGTACCACTCACGAATGACCCGTGCAGAGTACCCATCGAGAATCATATAGGCATCGGGGAACTCAAAAGTTCTTCCGTGCTCACTTTCAAGGCAGTCAATGCCTCGGCGGTAGTTCTTCTTCTGGTCGGAAATATCGGCGCCCCAGCAGACACCGGCCTCTGTTCCAATCATGGTGATTGGCTCTTTGCAGGTAAAGTCCTGCACAATTACCTTACCCATTGGTACCCTCCTTTTACGCCTGCTGCAGGTTCTGCTTGATGGCGAATCCATCAAGGAATTCATCCATTGCCTTGGTGTCTCCGGCAGACAGTTCCGCATCTTCTTTGGCACGATTCTTTTTTCTTCTGCCGCCACCTGTGAGTCTATCGAATACGCTGTGGTTGACTTCTGCTGCATCTACATGGAAAGTAACCGTCGGGTTGTAATCCCATGTAACTGGGCGTGTCCAGTACTGCTGCCAATAGTTACCGGTCGTGGTAGTTGTGGTAGTAGTTGTTTCAAACGGATTATAGTAGACCGTATAGGGGTCTACAGCAGCAGTTGTAGCAGCGGCTTGTGCGGTGGCGACACGCATGGTCTCAGCCGCAATATTTCCAGCGTCGATAGCTGCTGCATCCAGTCTGGTAGTGCGGGTATGCGCATCAAAGCGAACAGTCATACCGGTGTCTGTGAACTGGACAGGGTCACGACTGGCAAGCCGGAATACCCGGTTCTCTTCATCGACAACAATGATGTCGTCCAACGCCATGCCCGGATGATAGGTCATCCCAAGAACCGCAGGCGAGACCATCGTGCGTTCAGTCGGCTCGTTGATAAGCGCAATACGATAGCCATAAAGGAAGCCGTAGTGGTCGCCGTCTCTGTTGGCGTGAATGTCTGTGGTGGCAAGAAGCTCTCGATAAAAATCCGCTGTCATAATGAGGACGATTTCGTCTTGCGCACAATAAGTCCTCACACGCTCTGCTTCTTGCAGGGCGTTATCAATGTATCTCTGAAATTCTGCTCTATCCATTCTCAGCTTACCTCCTCAATGGGCGACACGGTACACATGGCAACGACCTTGTCGAAGCAGTCACAGCAGAACTGGAGATGAACTTTGTCGCCGTCATGGATACTGCCATAACCGATTCTTGTATGTATTGTGAAGTTCTCCTGCCGGTCAAAGAAATCAAGTTCTTTGCCGCAGAGATTGCAGACCTGTTTGTCCTGCAAAATTTGCACCTCCATGCTTATAAAATCCATGTTTTATATGTAATCAAAAAACCTGCTGATACGCTGTCAGCGTGTAATACTCGCCATCTCTCTCATAGCCTTTGCAGTAAATGATGTCGCCCTCTTTGACAGGCTCCTTATCAAAGACTCTGTTGAAGACAGTGAACCGGCTCTCCTTGCCGCTGCCGATAGATTTCGTGAACAAGCTATACCCGAACTGCTTATTGTCACGCTTACGATACAGCGGCTTGATATCCGTGATGTAGAGTTTGCGCCGGTCGGCTTCGTTGCCGGACACATAGCCGATGTAGCCCATAACATCATAGAAGTTGCGCACCTTGATAAGGTCGCTCAAGTCATCCATTCCTGCTGCTTTGATGACGGTTTCTGCCTCTCGCAGGATAGATGCGACATCAAGAAGCGTATAACTCTTTGCGATGCCGCCTGACTTGGTTACGCCCACCGCATATCGCTTTACGATTTCCTCCAACGGCGTTCCATCCACATCGCTTTTTCGTATCTGCTTGGCTTGTCCTTTCTTGAACATCTCGGAAAACAGACTTGTTATGCGGAGAAGTTCACGCTGATTACCAAAGTCAGAGAAGAAATCCAGCTTAATGAGGATGTCAAGCTGCCTGGAGTTAATGCTGGTCTTTTCATCCAAATCCCTGAGCAAATCCATGAAGTAGGAGTATTTATTTCTGGCAAGGTCATAGAGTTCATCGGCAAGATTGGCGCTCATATACTTGATGGAGGTGAGCCCCTTTGCAATGATTCTCTTTTCTCGGTCGAAGAAATACTCACCTCTGGACAATCCCCACTTTGGCAGTGTGACGCGGATGCCGACGCTGGTAGCGTAATTGGTAATGGCGGCGGTCTTATCCATGTTATCGCCAAAGATATTGAGTGCCGCAGTGAGGAACTCCAACGGATAGTAGTAACGCAGATACCCACAGATGTATCCAATGGAGGAGTAAGCATCAGAATGGTTCCATGAAAAGCCATAGGCGGAAGCATCCAGGATGATTTGCAAGAAAGGCTTGATGATTTTCTCGCACTGTTCCGAAGTCATGCTGTATTGTTCCGAACAATAGGCAACGAACCGTTCCTCAATCTCAGGGAGCAGTGTTTCTGTGCCTTTCTTCTTTGCAATAGCACGGCGCACATTATCGGACTCTGCCGCAGAATAACCGCAGAACTTAACAAGGAACTGCATGATGGTCTCCTGCATGGCAATGCGTCCGGCCTCGGGGGAAAGAAATTCATTCAGCGCATCAAAACCGTTATCGTAAAACTCGCCCTTTGCAACGCTATCACGGAAACTGGCGCAGGCAGGGCGGAGAAGTCCGTTGCCAAAGGACATCCATTTCAGCATGGAGAAGTTCGGAATTTTAGAGCGAGCTGTTTCCAGTGTGCTGTCCGACATAAACTGCCGGAGATAATGCTGTGCGCTGTCTGACTCCCATTGGAAGATAAGCGTTGTATCATCGCGGATGCTTTTCCATACGCTCATATCTTCCATATCTGTGTTATCGGGAGTAAGCCGCTCAATGCCGAGAGTTTTACAAGTCTCATTGATGACACCGATATTATCAAGCCCCAGGATATCCAGCTTGACATACATCAAGTCGTCCAGTTCTTTCATGTTAATCATGGAGACCGGATACTCAGATGTAGATACGCTGCAGAGACCTACGGTCTGCTCAATGGGCAGGTCGCTGATAAGCACACCGCTTGGGTGGGTTCCGATGGAAACAATAGTGCCGTTGACAATATCCACATACCGGAAAACCTCTGGATACTTTTTACGAACTGCCTCTTCATGCGTCTCGACTTCTTTGCAGATGTGGTTGGAAACCTGAATATAGTTAATGTCCTGACGGTCTTTGTAGAGGGCACGGCACACATCTCGAACAGCTCCCTTCAACGCAATGGTGTTAAAGGTAATGATTTCTGCGGAACGGATGCTTGGCAGGTTCATCTTGTCACGAAGCAGGAACCGTTTGACTGAGTCTCTGTCCTTGCCAGAGTAGTCCGTATCAATATCTGCATTGGTCACACGGGAGGGGTTCATAAAGCGGAAGAAGTTCAGCCCAAACCGCAGACTGTCCATTTGTGTAATACCAAGCAGATAGGCAATCATACTGCCGGACACAGAACCTCTTCCGTAACCGCATTGGATACCGTTTTCATTTTCCCATTCCCGCAAATATGTTTGCAGGAGCATAAAGTCAATAGACTTTGTCGCCTTGTAGACATCAAACTCTTCTTCGACAACACGCTCCAGCTCCTCTTTGGTATGGTTCTTCAGCGCATAGGGATGCGTCTCCATAGCAGACTGGACTTTTTCTCTGAAAGTCTTTTCCGGCTCTGCGTAAATGTGAGGATACTTGGTTCCTCTATCCAGCTCAAAAGGTTCCACCATATTTGCCAGCAGGTTTGTGTTTTCAATGGCCTGCATATACTCGGCTTCCGGTAACGAACCTTGTGCTCGATAGGCTGCGACCAATTCATCATAAGTTTTGAACTTCAAATCCCAACGCTCTTCGCCGTCGAAGAAAATATTTTTGGATGCCTGTAGGATACTGCGACCTTTCTCGTGCTCTTCATTCAAAACATGAGTGTCTGTTCCAGCTATCAGTGGGATGGTGAGTTCCTGACTTAACGCAAGCAGCTTTTTGTTATAGGAAATCTGTTTTTCATCCATGTGATGTCCGACTTCCAGAAAACAGCGATGCCGGTTACGAGTCAAAAAATCGAGGTACACCCGCTGTACCTGCTCGTCACCTTTCCCAAGCACACCGCCGACACAAGCGGTAGTGACAAGGATGTTATCCGATGTGTGGAACAACTCGTCAAAGGTAATGCGGGGAGCATAGTAGAAATGGTTGTCCTTCCTACAAAAACTGTTAGACACGAGACGGTTCAATTCCAAAAAGCCGCTGTAGTTTTTGGCGAGAAGAACACAGTGATAGTTGTCTCTGATTTTTTCTGTAAGCGTTGTGGTGAGATAGCACTCAACGGCGTGGATATACTTCATCCCAGCTGCTTCAATCGCACTTTTCTTGTGCCACCACTCAAAAACAGAACCGTGTTCGGAAAAGCCCATCGCATTCATACCGCATTCTTTGGCTTTTGCAATGTACTCTCCGTATTTTGTGACCGAATCAATATTGGTAACGCCATTTGACAGGTCGCTATGTAGATGATAGACGGTGTATTGCCCACTCATCGCCACGACAGCCTCCCTTCGTAGAGTTTTTTCCAAGTTTCTTGGCCTCTATCGACAGGACTGTCCTTTTCACCAAGTAAATTATCCTTATCCCAAAGATATTGCACATTGACAAACTGCTTTAACCGCTTGATATTGTGGTCGTCTCGGATGCAGACATCCTTATCAAGGGCAAAAACCACACGGCAGCCAAGTGCTGCCAGCAATTTCATCTGATTTGGGTTCAGATGCGAGGTCAAAATCGCCCCGGTATTGTGAATTCCGTAAGTATCGGCAAGTAGAACGGATTTGCAGCCCTCAAACAAGATGATTTCCCCTTTCTGGAGGATAGCATCTCTGTTTTCTGCAAGACCATAGATGGTTTTCAACTCACCCCACGACATGAAATAGGTGTATTTACGCAAACCCTTCTCTTTCCAGTGCGGGTCGAGGGTTCGCCCACCGATATTGACGATTTTCCCATCTGGATTTCGTATGGGATAGACAAGCCGGTCGGAAAAGCTGTCGTAGTACACCGAAAACTTGTCTATGGATGCACGGGAAATTCCTTCGCGCTCCCAAACGGCCAGCTTATCGTCTCGTTTTTCATACCGTTCCATGTAATCGTCCGGTAGTACCGTTCCTTTGGCCTTTTTTGCTGTGTTATGGGGTGGCGCAAACCGTTTTGCCACCTCTGTAGCTGCAAGACGCTTCCTTGAACTTACTTTGCCGTTAAATCCGCTGTATTTTTTCAGCTTTTCTACGGCTTCTGCCATACTACACTTGTCATAGTACCGAATAAATGTCAGCACATTGCCGCCGATACCGGAGGAGAAGTCAAAAAACGAATTTGTTTCTTTACGAACGGAGAAAGACGGCGTGTTTTCATCTTTAAGAGGTGACAGTGCCCAGTATTCTCCGTTTTTCTCTGTGAAATCCGTATATTGAGAAATGTAATCCAGAATATCGACTGACTCTATCAGTTCAGACAGCTCCAAACCGTCTCCTCCTTTCGCATTTTATTTAATTGTGATGACGGATTAAAATGGCGTCTGAGGAATATGCTGTTTAGCCTGTTCATAGAGAATGTGATTGCCATCAAACAGCAAGTCTATGTATTCGTCCTGTGTCATCTGCATACCGTTACGATTGACTGTGACACGCAGCTTTTTATTGCCACATTCCGCACCGTCTGCCTCGATTTCCTCCGGTGTTTTATCGGAAATCATGGCAATGGTCGAAGCGTTTCGTGCAATCTTGGCGCTGTCGGCAAGCTTACCTGTGATAGTTGCCTGTGCCGCACCGATACCGGCAATATTCATCTCTCCGCAGATTTGGTTCTTCACCATATCCACAAAACGGCCAAGTTCCTGATAGCTATCGAAGGCATCACCCTCGCCTTTACCTTTGAAGTAGTCCACGATAAGGACATCCAGCCCCTGAGTGTGCTTGACCTTGTTGACAGCGGTATAAATACTCTGCTGGTCGAACATGGGGATGTAAATATGGGTGAACTTACGAGTCTTGAGCCACTCTTTTGCCGCCAGAATCCGCTGTTCCTCTTCCTCACTGTAGTTACCGGAGGTGAGGCGCTTATACTCAATGCCTGACAGATGAGCAAGAATACGGGAAGTAAATAGCCGTGTGTTCAACTCGCTGTCCAAATACAGCACGGCGTAATCCTGCTTAAGCAAATCCACTGCACAATTCAGCAGCATCATACTCTTACCCTGCTTCTGTTCGGCGCCGAAGATGAACAACTCTCCACGCTCAATGGTGGCGTAATCGTTCAAAGCGGGGAACTTGAAGGGGATTCCTGCGTAACCGGCGCCCTGACGGCCTTTGATTTCCTCCCAGCATTTATCGACCACATCTTTATAGGCCGGGACATCATTGGTTGTAGAAAACTCCATCATCACATCGTCAAGCATCTTATAGATTTTCTGCTCGATGTTCTCAGCAGAAGGTTGTGTACACAGCTTTTGGCATTCCTTTAATTGCTGGTATGTATCTCTGCGAAACGCTGCGTCCATCACATTATTTACGAGAAGCTTATACTCCTCGACTGTATTTCGGCTGATGTTTTCGCTGTTTTCCATGAGCGTATAGAGCTGGTCGATGCTCAGCTCATCCGCAAAACGCCGGGTAGCCTCTTTAGCAGTCAACGCTTGGATAATATTGTATGGGTCAATGCGTTCAATGCCATCTCTTGCAAGAGAGCAAATCGCCTGATAGATATAGCGGTTCTCTTCGTTTGTGAAATGGTTTGGCAGCAGCTGCTCGGAGTAGTATGAAAAATCAGGATGGTGAATCAGCGTGGCGATAATACCCGCTTCGCTTTCGACCCGCGCCATATCTTCATTTGCCAGCATTTCTCATCACCTCTTCTTCATTAACTGATAGTACTCGCACTCATCCTGCATTTCGCAGAGATGGGTACATTTGAAAAACTCACATGACGGTTTGAAATCTGATTCTTGCCGTATCTCGGAAATCATTTCTGCAAGCCATTGTTTCGCACCTTCATAGTCCCTATCCAAGAACGGCTCTTCGATGAAGGTATCGGTGCGGAAACAGTTGAAGCAAAGCTTGTGAGGCCGAACACCGTATTCCTCCTCGACCGCAGCCGAATAGAGGTACAGCTGCCTAAGATAAGCGTCCAGTTCCTCGTCCGTTTTGGTCGGTTTCTCTCGCTTGCTCCGAGGCTTCAAAACCCTGGACTTGTTATCCACCACATAGAGGGAGCCATCCAGCTCTCCAAGAAAATCAATGTAGCCAATGAAGGGGATTCCATTCACCTTGAAATCCACCTTCTTTTCAATGGCTGCAGGTCGATACGGAAACGGGTGGATGCCACGCAAATACTCAAGACCACCAGTGAAGTAGTTCCCGAAGACCGTTTTATTTGGCGCCCGACCGACAACCTCTTTCTTGAAATCTCGCAGGTAAATGTCTGTCAACTGGCGCGGGGATTTTCCCTCCTTGAAGTAGGTTTCAATCAGCTTGTGCATGAATGTGCCATAGCTTGCGAAAAACATTTCTTTGCCGTGGATATGCCGGATGTACTTCAGATAAAATCGATATGGGCAATCTACGAAAGCTTTGATACGGGAGTAGCTCCAGACCATATCATCAATGAGCGGTGCGTAATTGATTTCTCCCATAGTCCGCCACCTTTAGAAAGGCAGGCGGTTGTCGTCGATTTCGCCCTCATCAACTGTGGGCTGCGGCTCTGTACTGCTGTCACGAGGTTCCTCTCCGTCAAGCTCAAAGGAGAACATTTTGAAGTTGGTATATGTAACCTTTTTCTCTTTGTCGTACTTGGTTGTCACATCCACATCGCCGAGTTTGATGCGGTTGCCCTCTTTCAAACTGGCAGCTTTCTTTGCTGCCGCCGTTCCGATGGCGAGAACGAAACCGGAAAAATCCTGTTCATACTCGCCAGACTGTTTGTTCTTTCGACTGATGGACATACGAACCTTCGTGCTGGTGTCGCTCATCGGCGTCACTTCCCAGACCTTTGCATAAGCACCTGTGCGAAAACCCATGTGTTACTCCTCCTTGATACTGAATGTCTCTTTGAACTCTGCCAGCAATTTACCGGCAAGAGCTGACTCGGTGATGGCAAAATAGTTGCCGCCCTTTGCGTACTTGGACACAAACTTTTTCACATCCTCCGCCTTATCCTTATTGGACTCAAGGAAGTGCTTGACCGTCTCGTCAAAACTCTGGATGATACCCTCTGCAATCATCTTGTCCTCAGCCGCCTCAGCAGCACGCTGCTTGCTGCGGAAATTATCGGGGTCATCATCCGGCGTTGCGATATTAAAATACTTGAGAAGGAAGTACCGGCTGGAGTAAGTCAGACCGGAACCAAACGCCTGTGAAGCGTCACCTTGCTGTCCAACGAGCGCCCAGCTGACATCGATACGCTCCTCGGGGTTATCATTGTTGACCCAAGACCATACCATGTCGGCGCTTACCAGAATCTCGTTGTTGTTCTCCTCGTAAAACTCGCCCTTGCCGGTCGTTTTGGTCTTCTTATATGTATAGGGTTCTACCCTTGTGGTTCCGGGCTGAATACTGGGAACCAGAGACAGGTGATACTTGTCCATAAAAACCGAGATTTTTGCGAGAATTTCATCTTCGGTGACATACTTGTAGCCGTAGCCGCTTTTGTTTTTCCGGATGACTTCGACCTGTTTTCTGACCTTAGCAAGCTTTTGATAAATGTTGCTTGTCTGCTCTGACATAAATAACCTTCTTTCCTTTTATTCGCCGCAAAGATAAGTAGCTTCCATATCGGCAAGATGCAGCAGGACAGCAAGCTTACTCCGCTCAAAAATTTTGCCGATAAAAGCGTTCCCGCCCTTTACTGCTGTGTCCCAACCGCCCATATGAGCGCGGATAGCGAGAATTTCCTCCGGCTCAAGATGCATGAAGTTCTGAATAAGAATGACAGATTTGTCTGCGTGCTCTCCGCAGGGGAACTTCTCATCGATTTCATAGACCTCTTTTTTGTACCACTGGCCTGTCTCCTCATCTTTGACATTGCGAAAGCCTTTCTTGTAGAAGTTGACCTTGCAAATGTCGTGAAGCAGCGAAACAACAGCAACTGTTTCCGCAGGATAACTGTTTTGTAATCCGGCGTTTGCCAGCCCCCTCTTTAAGCAGTCATACACATTCAGGGAATGCTGAAGAAGCCCACCTTCATGGCAGCCGTGGAACTTTGTGGATGCTGGTGCAACGAAGAAATCGGAATCCTCCAACCATCGCAGAAGCATATCGGAGCCATCTCTGTGTACTGCGTTATTGTACACAGAAATAAATCTCTCCTTTAACTCGCCCATAGGAACCACTCCTTTCAATCTTGTATTTTATTTAATTGTGTTGATATATGTAAAGAGAAACCTGCTTGATGCAGGTTCTCTAATTACCAATTTCGGTTAGTCTTGGGAATGGGATAAAGCTTTTCAGCCGTTGTCTTTGCATGGGACAATTTCATTTTACCGTATGTCTGCATCAAAAGCATGACTGCAATATTACGGTTCCCGTCCAATTCCAAATCCTGATATTGGCTTTTCCCATATAGGCTTCCGTTTGCGGTACGGAATGGGAGTCTCTCCTCACCGACATTCTGCCAGCCAAAACGACTGGTATAACCATAAGTACCATCGTACTTCTTGATGAGAGACTTCTTGGCTTCCTCATCGCAGAAAACAGGATTGTCTCGCTTAAAAGACTCGATACGCTCCCAAACCGCATCGTACATATCGGGATTCTTTACATCCTCCATCATACGCTGCTCCAGTTCGGGGTCGGTGTGTTCTGCGATATATGCCTTGATTAAACGGCTGCGCTCTTCGCCGACAGCTCGTTCACCAATCTCTTTGGCTGTTTCTGTGGCAAGCCAAGCACCGCCTGCAAAGATTGAAAACAAATCTCCGATACCCATTTTTTCACCGCCTTACATCAGGAAAGCCAGCTTCCAACGCTGGTAATCTTCCATATAGTCTTTTTCAATTTTGTTTTGTTTGTGCTCCAGCTTGACCCTGCCTTTAACAACATATGTCCGCCCGGACATGAAATCAACTGCTGCATCAGAGAAGTCCACTGGAATACCAGCTCGCTCTCTCTCGTACATCCGATAGAAAAGCCCGGACATCCATACTCTGTAGAAGCTTAACTGCTGCTTTGTCTTGCCATCCTGAAGTGCGGCGGCAGAGCGGTGCGAAAGCATGGAGCGAATAGACATGGTTTTTGTGGTAGCCCGAACCCCACGCATAATGGTATCGCCAGGAACTCTGTCACGCCGAATTTCCTTTGCGTAATTCGGATGTTTGTACAAAAAACCAGAAAGCTCCACCGCATTATGAAATGCAGGAAGGGATTCACGGTAAAGAGGAACACAGTTCTCACCGTACCGAATGGACATATCCATGAAGTCTACATCCGAAGCCGTGATGCTTAGCGTGTCTTCTTCCCGAATGCCGGAAAACGCCATCCAATAGTAACAGCGGTAGAGATTGTCGATGGTCTCGTCGCCCTCTGGGTCAAAGACCTCGTTGAGATACCGCTGGAGATGCAGCGGGCTTGTGACCATCTGCTTTCTGACCTTGTCAAGACCGACTGCTGTGATACGAAGCATCCCATCGCAGGCACCCGGCACATTCATGGTGATACACCACTTGACATACTCTTTCAGTATCGTCAGCGACATCCATTGACTTTTGGAGCGCAATCCTACGATTTCATCAATCACAGGCTGTAGTTCCTCGGTGCTTTTCGTACACAAATCAGCACCCCATGCCTCTTCATGCGGTTCAAACGCGGTAAATACCGTTGTTGCCACATTCGCGGTGTTGATGCTTTGTGTATAGTTGCGGATGAAGTTTATCTTTAACCCTTCATTGTACATGGCGAACCTCCCGTTAATTGTATGTAGGGTTATGCCGGAACGGCAGCATTCAAGCGGATTGCTTTATGCCAAACGGCAAGCAGCACCTCAGTATCCAGGAATGAAATAGCGGAGGTAGCGAGGAGATTTGCTGCTGCTATCTGCCGCATATAGCGGTTGGACAATGTGGTGATATACTGACCGATGCGTTCTTTCGACATACATTCGGGATTCTCGCACAGAACCATGCTATCCAAGCGAAGACCACTGTCAGCCGACTTGACAATGACATGGGTGGGCTGGCCTGACTTCTTAATGGAACTGGTAAGGGGAAGGGCGATGATGTTGGGGCTGTGTGCATTGCCGACATTGTTTTGAAAAACAACACCGGGACGCCAGCCATTTTGTTCGCAGCCGCTTCCTCCAAAGTTCATCAGATATACTTCCCCAATTTGAGGGACTCGTTGCTCATTATGATGAAAACCCAAGGTACTAACTCCTTCAATTCAATTATGTTGATAGTTGGAGTATAGCATAATGGTGGTTTCAAGTCAAGTCAATTATATAGACAACATAAAAAGTTTATGAGAAAATAAGGGTGTAGGTTTTCTCGGGCTCCGCAGCTTTCATGTTGCCGCAGCTTACCGTGAGTATAGTACCCAAAGGATTGGTGTCGCTATTGATTTCGGCAAATTTTATCCGGTCGATGCACATAGTACTTGTCTCGGACTTTAGGCAAATCAGATTGGGATTTTCGCATATCAACATAATTGGGAAGGATAATCTGATTTTGCAGGGGTCTGCCACACGATACCATTCCTGATTCTCCGTGCAGAAGAGAACCTGTTGCGGTTTGTTTCGGGAACAGTATTCCTTCAGTTCCCTCACAGAAACTCTTTTTTTCATCTCGTAGTCAGAAACCTCCATTGATTTATGAGGAAGCCCATGTTATACTACAAGTGGGTCATGATGAGTGGTGTCGTTATGACCACAGCCTGTAAACCTATGGGCTGCTCGCATACTGTTTTCTTGAGTTTGTGTTCATCGGCAGTATGCAACACGGGATAGTCCGTCGAAAGGCGGACTATTCTTTTTCCTATTGACAGAAACTTTAGTTTGTGCTATCCTGTCAATGCAAACAGTTGTTATGGTGTTAATGCTACCACAAATTACGGGTCGTGTCAACAACCAATCTCAAATGATGGAGGACAGTCATCATGGACTTCGGTCAGCGCTTGAAGAATCTGCGTTTGGAGCGCGGATATACACAGCAGGATTTGAGTTCTGCTGTCGGAGTCTCTACCGTTGCCGTTCGGTCGTGGGAACACAACACGAAAAAGCCGAACATGGACGCTTTGATTGCGCTTGGGCGTTTTCTGAACACATCGATAGATACGCTTCTTGATATTCAGCCGAAAGGGAGCGAACAAAACTACACTTTTATACTTTCTCCCGCAGAGAAACGCTTCCTACAGGACTATCGTGAACTTGATTCCCACGGCAAAAAAATCGTGAACACCGTATGCTCTTTGGAGAAAGAGCGTATTGACCTGGCGGCAAAACTGAAGAACCGCAGCAAGGTTATCCAGCTTGCAAATACCGATAGAGAGCGGTATATCCCACGATATACTACACCATCCGCAGCCGGTACATCTGTCCCGCTTGACGGCGCTGACTTTGAGATGATTCTGGTGGACAACAGTGTCCCAGACGAAGCAGATTACGCCGTAAACATCCAGGGAAACAGTATGTTCCCATATATTCACGATGGCGACATGGTATATGTGAAAAAGGATGCGGAAATGGCTATCGGCGATGTCGGTATCTTCTGTGTGGATGGCGCAATGTACTGCAAGCAGTACTATGTAGATGAAAATGGGAATCTTGAGTTAGTATCCGCGAACCCAGAACTTCGTAACACGAATGTCTTTGTGTCATCGGATAGTGGCAGCTCCGTAAAGTGCTACGGAAAAGTCCTGATGGGGTTCAAGCTGGAACTGCCGGACTATTTGTTTGAGGAGTAAAAGAGCAGGGCAATCACGCCCTGCTTTTTCTTTACTGGATAGCAGACTGAATGTGGCTTTTTGCGTCGTCAATTTTTTCGAGCGCATCATTCAGACTATCCAATGCATCTTCCATCTTTTCAAACCGTTCTGTGCTTTGCAGATTTTCAGGGTAGTTATCAACACAGTCCTGCTCCTTGTCACAAACCCTTTCTACCACAGAAGCGGCATTGCTCAACATATTGAGGGCGTCTCTAAGCTGCCCCCGTCTTCTATCATCCACTCAATTCCTCCTATGAAAGCAATTTGCATAGTGAATTAGGCCGCCTGCCACACACCAGCGATATTCATATCGAGCCGCAGAGTATCTTCTGCCGCCTTAGAGATAGAGAACGAAGTGACTTCCTGCAAAAGCTTACAGAAACGATTATCTCTACCGTTTTCCAAAATGACCTCGTCGCAGAAGATGCTGATAGTCAGCACCTTGTTATCCACATTGACACTCGCGTCAATGACGGAGCAATCAATCTCTTCAAAAAGCGCATCGACTTTCTCGCAAGCTCTGCTGACCTGCTCGGATTTTTCCGGTGAGACAACAAAAGCCGCACCGAACTCTTTGGAGGCATCCTCAATCAAACCATGCACCGTGTCAAAACAACCTTTGTATTCCATATTGTCCGCCCCCCTTATTCGATTGGTGTTGTGATACCATGAAAGGTAAATGTCAGCCGAATCCTGTTTTTTGTCAGAGGATAGACCTCTGTATTGCTGGCAAACTCAGCGGCTCTGGCAAACCACTCCGGATTATCAAAGTCCAACCTCTTTGCCTCGATAGAGACACTGCCCATTGTCTTGAACGGTTCACACAGTTTATATGAAAGAACGGCATCCGTTCCTTTGGCAAAATGCTTGAGCACAGAATAGACGAACTTCATCTGCTGATGCTTAGGAAGACTGATGATGGTTGTCTTCATCTCATCATTCATCACCTCATCATAAATGGCATCGACGAAACTGTCGAACGCCGTTTCAATGTCGGCATCAAGCGCATACTGCAAATCCAAATTGTTATCCATAAAGACCACTCCTTCCAATATCTATTATACCACACACAGTCAACTGCAGAGCTGACAGGTGATTTCCACCTCGCCAACTGCGTTCTCTCCGAGAATTTGCAGTAGAGAGTTCGCAATCATGTCTGCGTTGATTTTTCCACTAAAAGAAAGAGAGACCTTTTTCATGGACATAATTTCATTCTTTTCAGGCGTTAAGGCGTGAGGTTCCATCAGCTTAACAGGAGTTGGCGCAGGCTTTACCTCGCCCTTCAAAAAACTGCACCATGCTTCTCGCTGTTCGGAATTCATGGAATGCCCTACGGGGAACTTTACCGCAAGGCCATTTGCTTGAATAAACCTGCGTATGGTAAGCGGTTGTACATGAAACATAGCTGCCAGACTGGTTGCGTTTGCCCCGTAAACAGCCAGCAGGTGGTTGAGATATTCCTCCTGCGTCGGCTTGGAAACCTCCTTAAAAATCTCCCAGGAAGTAGGTTGGTTCAAGTTGATAGACAATGTTTTCCCGTTCCTTTCTTTCCACTGCTTTTTCGTCAAGCTATCTGACGGAAGAGAACACTTCCGACTTTTGCTGCCACGCTTGCGATGACGAGCCTGTTGAGCCAGCTGCTTCTTTTGCCAGCAATCATAAGTAAAGTCATCCACCGTGTTCCTCCATCCTTTGATATACGCGGAACCTCTCTTCCAATTCCGTCGGTGACCGCGCTTTTCCAAGCTTGCGAAAGTTACCCTCTACCAGTTCATACAAAAAATAGAAGTCGCGGCTGTCTTTACTTGTAAGAATAAAGCACAGTTCATGATTGCTATTGTAGTATCCAGCCCACACTCGTTCACCCTTTGGGTATTTAGGTTCGCTCAATAAGTTCCACCGCCTTTCGCAGCAAAACATCATGTTCATTGGGAAGCATATCGAGAATAACCTCCTCCAGCAGCTCATGGAGAATATCTCCGATTTGCTTCCCTTGTGGCACGCCGAGAGAGATAATATCCTTGCCGTTGATTGCCAAGTCCTTTAAGGAAAAGCATTTTTCCTGCTCAAGTATCTCTGCCATCAGCACGCCAAGTGCCACGCACCGCTCGATTCTTGACTCCTGTGTACCTTCTGCATGGGCTTTGATATCCGCCATCCTGACATCCAGCAGCTGAGAAAATCTGCGCTCACCGATTTTGCAGAGCCACCGGCGAACTGTCTTTGTGGTTGGTTCAATGACGGTATCATGGTACAAAACAAGGTCAAGCACTTCTTGTTTTGTTGCGGTGTCGAAGCGCAACCGTTCCAGAATGACTTTGGAAATGTCATAACTATAGTTTCCGTGCCCGTGAAAATGGCCGCCATTTTCATCCTCTGTGTAGCAGCAAGGTTTCCCGATGTCGTGTAGTAGCAGTGCTACCTTAACAGCAACATCCTTGCCTGTATAGTTGGAAACTGCATGAGCGATGTGGTCATAGATGGTGTACTGGTGGTATTTGTTGTTCTGGTTAAAACCGATACACGGTTTCATTTCTGGGATGATGGTTGCAATCACATCAGAATAATCCAGCAGAACAGGGAGAACTCCGTTTCCGAGAAGCAGCTTGCAAAGTTCGCTGTGGATTCTTTCCGCAGCAATATTCGTAAGCCGCCATGCGTTATCATGAATGGCCTGCGCTGTATCCTTCTCAATTGAAAACCCATAGACAGAAGCAAACCGCAATGCACGCAGAATGCGAAGCGCGTCTTCACCGAATCGGTCATTTGGATTTCCAACGCAGCGAATGATGCCATTCTTCAAATCGTCTACGCCGTGAAAGGGGTCAATAAGACCAGCGCTGTTATACGCTATCGCATTGATGGTAAAGTCTCTGCGGGACAAATCCTGATAAATACTCTCTGTGAATGTGACAGAATCAGGACGGCGATTATCTGAGTAATCCCCGTCAATGCGGAAGGTTGTAATTTCGTATTTGCCCGCCCGCTCCATATCCGCTGTAACAGTACCATGCTTCAGCCCTGTATCAATCGTCCGGACACTACAACGGTTGAGATGCTCTTTAACCTCCTGCGGCGTAGCGGAGGTGCAGATATCCCAATCCTTTGGCTCTCTGCCAAGCAGACTGTCTCGAACGCAGCCGCCAACGACATAAGCCTCATGATTTTCATAGCGAAGCCCAAGAATAATCGCCTTTGCGCCCTTTGGAATAGAAATCTTATACATCAAGAGACCTCCTGTTCACGCTGACCACAAACTCCTCAACGCGCTTCATATCAGGATGCTCCGGCAGGTTTGTGTTCCGCTTCGCATAATCAAGACGCTTTTCAAAATCTGAAACCATCTCGAAAAACTCTGGACGGTAGGTGCCATCCTCCAGTTGATATTCTCCTCTGCGGATACTCATAAGAAGAGGCAGGTCGGCGCCACGATAAGTGATGATGTCACCTTTCTCAAGGATATCCAGACACATCAGATACAGGCGGATGAGATGCATGGCGTGCTTGTTGAGATGATTGTCATCCTTCTTATGGTTTCTGTGGTTCAGCTTTTCATAGGTGCCGACAACATTGGTCAAGTCGTTTAGAATGCTGTTGAACTCACGCACCGGATACTTTGTAAGATGAATGTCTGCAAAAATCTCTCTGTCCAAATCCTCGCGTGAGCTCTCAGCCGTGTAAAGAGTGATGCCACCATTCTCAAAGACCCGATACCTGCTTTCAAACGCCTTGACTGCGCTCTTCATAGAGTTTAGGATGTGCTCTTCTTTCCGTGCTTGCGGAAGTTTGTCTCTGGCGAGAGCATTTTCCAGCCGCCGCAGTTGCTGGTTAGCATATCCTCCAAAGGAGTTTACCGCTCGCTTGGAAAGGAACAGCTTTCTGTTCTCAATCATTTCTCGCCCAATGTCAGTGCAAACCATGTACTGCTCCGGGCGGCAACCCAGCATCTCAATCGTATTGGGATTGCAGTTCAGAAGCAAACTTACAAGCTTATTGAATGAGTAAACTGTGGTATCCGTTCCTGTATGAACGACCTGCTCGAAGTTAGATAGTCCCAGCAAATCGGAACGGCTGTTTAAGGCACAACCACGGATATCCACATCAGAGGTTTCAACATTTGTACCGTAGGAGTAACTGCCGCCCAGCGTGAGAAAAATGATTTTGCCTTTCAGATGTTCATTGCTTCTGAGAAATTCATACGCAGGGCTTTGCAGCATCTCTCTGATTTGTTCTGTGGTCATGTTATCCCTCCTCGTTAAACATTCAGGGCAAGAGTATCATATAAAGTAAGAACCCCGCCAACAACAACGAACTCATATGTGTGGTAGGCCGCACCGGGAAGAACGCCATAGTTACTGCTCTCGTCAAATACATTGAAGACCTGGCATCGCTCGTCATGTGATAATTCGAGAAACTCTCTGCACTCTTCTTCCGAATCGAAGGAATACAGTGTAGCTTTTGTTGCCGACTCATCGAAGCCAATATAGTTTGACACATACAGTTTCTTCACTTTTTCACCCCACTTGCCAATATTTCAATGCACAACGCGATGATGTTCGCCGCATCAACTATTTCGTCTGCTGTATTCATTCTGGAAAATGAAATTCGGATAGAACTTCTTGCTTCATCTGGTGTTAGTCCCATCGCTATCAATACATGACTTGGTTCAGCCTCATGACTGCGGCAGGCGGAACCGGCTGAAATACAAATGCTCTTTCCGTCAAGCATCAAGAGCAAAGTCTGTCCGTCAATGCCACGCAGGCACAGATTTAATGTTTTCCCTGGACTGAGAACAGACGACCCATTGGTATGCACAATCTCTGCGCACCCATTCTTTTTGAGAGCATCTGTCAATGCCATATAAAAACGCTGTTTAAGCGTAGAAACCCAAATACAATCCTCATGAAGACTCTTGGTGGATATTTCGCAGGCCATACCAAAACCTACAATGCCGGCAACATTTTCTGTTCCGCCACGAAGTCCAAATTCCTGCTCCGCACCGCCGAAGATGATGGATGCCAACATACTTTTTTCTTTGGCGAATAGTGCTCCGACACCTTTTGGCCCGTGAATTTTATGAGAAGAAATAGAGAGAAAATCGCACCCGATTTTTTCCACATCGATGGGATGGCAACCGGCAGCCTGAACGCAATCTGTATGGAACAGGATGCCACGCTTCATGCAAATCGTGCCGATTTCTTCAATCGGATTGACGGCGCCGGTTTCATTATTGACATACATAACAGATACCAGCCCTGTATTGGGGGTAATAGCATCTTCTACGCTCTGCGCAAACACTTTTCCGTCGCTATGTGCAGGCAGATATTCAATATAAAACTCGTCTTTTATAAGGGAATGAGCTGCTTTCAGAACGGAATCGTGTTCAATGGCAGAAACCAGAATATGCGTCTTTCCGATACTTTTAAGATATTCCTTTAAGCCTTGAAACACAAGACTATTTGCTTCGCTGCCGCCAGAGGTGAAGAGAATCTGCTCCGGCTTGGCGTTAAGGAACTCAGCTACCTGAGCCCGTGCCTGTTTCGCGGCTTCGCCTGCACTGCGTCCAAACTTATAGAGTGTACCAGCATTACCGTACTGAGTAGTCAGATACGGCATCATGGCATCCAATACACGCTTGTCTATCTGTGTGGTGGCCGCATTATCCAGATAAATCATGTGCGCCACGCTCCTTTCTTTTCTGTGTTGCATTGATACAGCCCATCAAGCAGCTGCAAAACTACTGTGCGGCAGGCGGTTCCACCTCTTCATTTTTGTAAACAGCTTCAAGCCGCAGGATTTCATCCATTGTTCTTGGGGTATAGTCCATCCACGGCATCATCGAGCCGACATTATACATAAGGCATGGATGTCCGTATAATTCCTGCATCAAGAAGCGGTCATGCTCCATCATGTTCCACTCAAAGGAATTGTGAACATGGCCGTACAGGTGATACCAGCCGTAATAGTGGTTCTTGAAACACGGGATTGGGTAATGGCAGAGGACAACCTTACGACCAGAGTCCTCAACTTCAAGATATTCTGTAACCTTAACAAATTTCTTGAGAAACCGCCCATCGCTGCAGCGGTCATGGTTGCCCTTAATCAGAAACACCTGTCCGTTTAGCTGATTGAGAACAGAAATCGCTTCCTGCATATTACACCAGAACATATCGCCAAGAACATAGACGGTGTCGCCAGGATGAACGGCGGCATTCCATCGCTCGACAAGCGCAGCGTTCATTTCCTCAACCGTTTTGAAAGGGCGGTTATCGAATGCCAAAATGTTATTATGGCCGTAATGCCAATCGGAGATATATAGTTTTCTGTTAGCTGCTTGCTGCTCGGACACCGCTTAACACCTCGATTCTATCTGCTGCTTGGAGCAGCACATTTTTAGGAATACGGCAGTCATCACCCATCCTCCCATTAGGTTGGGTGCTGCCGTACAGCCGAAGCTTTTCTACGAGACCCTTGTCAGGAAACTCATAGCGTTTCAGATACTCCGGTTTGCTGGCTGGGCATTCATAACATGAACGGTTTTCATACACACCACAGCCACCGTTTTTATAGCACTTCATAAAGTCCTCCTCAGAATGGGAGCTGAACGCCGGGGTCTGCATCAAAAATCAGTTTCCTGACGGCGGCGGTAAACTCCTCCTCATCGATTGCCTGAATATCATCGTAGCGCAGGCGTTCAATCAGCTCATGAACCGCTTTTGTAATGGCTGTCTCTACAATGATTTCCAACCGGTCAATGCGTTCATTGGCGCTCCCCACCATTCCCTGCATGATATTGTGGTATGCTGCAAGCTCTCGTTTGGATTCTCTGTTTTTCTCCAGCAGTTCATGGAGCATGATTTCCTGCTGCTGGACTTTCTCTTCTATTGTCATAGCCATCGCTCCACATACTCTCTGTCTTGTGTAAAGACGGGCGGCTCACGGTCGATAACCCAGCGACTTCTGGAAACCTCCACAGTCGCATCTCCGTTTAATACTGAGATGGCCTCTGTCACCCTTGTTTTGATGCAACAGGAGCCACGCTTGCAATCTGTAGGGAAGTCATTCCAGTTGATACCCCGTTCCTTCCACAGCATATCCTGGATTTTATTGCAGCTTTTCCCTTGCAGTTCTCGGTGGCTGAAGTTTGCTTGCCCAACAGCTTCAATACTGTTCCGTGTGGCATCTTGCTGACGCCAAATCAGACAGTTGCAAACCTCATCCAGAGGAATGGTGAATACTCTGGCATCGAACAAGGCAGTTTGGAACTTGCGGCGATAAACGGAAAGGTCGAGGCCGCTGTCTTCTTTTTCTGTCTGCTCGGCAAACGCCTTATTGAACGCCAGCGTCGCCATTGATGCGGCGATGCTGCACATCTTCTGGACATTATAGCCGAACCATGCATCTGTACGAATAGAGGCGTAATCGGTCAAAACCAATGTGATTTCATCAGACTGCGTGTATCCGAAGACGCAGCCCTGAATGTTGGCACACAGGAAGCGCATGGTTTCCTGCATAGCGGACATAAGAACACGGTCGAAAGGCTTTCTCATTCCCTTTGTAAAGGTGTGAAAAGCCTTGCCGTCAATACGAATGATGACAGGAACACGACGGGTTAGGTAATTGCGTGAAACATACTCATACCGTTTCATTCTGTCGCCCAGCGAATCGCGTTGATTTCCCATAAGCGTACCCTCCTGTAAATATAGTTTGAAAATTGCTTGACATCACGACCATTTGGTCGTAAGATATAAGAAAAGCACGACCGATTGGTCGTGCTGAAAGGAGATATGATTATGATGGATTTTGATATGAACTTTCAAGACACCTATAAAACTCCCAGTGAAGACCTGTTGAACAATGGTGAGCAGTGGTTCTTCCTTGAAACCGAAAAGGATATTTTGAAAAATCGGCGGGAGGAACTCGGAATGACCCAGCAGCAGGTGGCAGATGCAGCACACATTCAGGCTCGCCAATATCAGAGATTGGAAAATGGAGAGCGCAACATAAGCGGCGCCAGTATGAGGATTGGATTATCTGTATGTGCCGTCCTGAAGCTTGACCCTTATCGCTTTATGCCAGAGTTCCGTTGGAGCAAAGACTAAGTGTCTCCAAGAGTGCTTTCTGAGGGGCGAACTCCCGATAAAGCTCAATCTCTTTTGTGAGCCGCGCCATAACGGCATCTTCTTTAGCATCGTACCTGCCGAGATAAATCTTCTTACTGTTATAGGTAATACTGGCTACCCACTTTTCTCTTTGCCTATCAAAGAAAACGCCGGAAACGCCAGATGTGTTGGTGATATAGAGGCTGCGGTTCCTGTCGTTCTCTGACCGCTGGCAACAGCGCAGATTCCCTTTTCGATTATCGGCCTTGTTTTTGTTGATGTGGTCAACAAACTGGCCTGGCTTTGCGTGCATAACCAGCCGGTGAAAGCGGACAAACCGCCGTACACCGCAGTAAAAGTAGCTGCTGACAAGATAACCGTCTTTGTCGCAGTACCAACTGTCTCGGCCTTTGATAATTGGGAGGTCATCCAGGTCAAAGAGGAACTCGGCAACACCTATATGTAGAATTCCGTATGTATTGAGAAGTTCGACTGTCATGAATACATAAGGTCATGAACGGCCACACCAAAGGTTTCCTCGAACCAATGCCAGATATCCTCACGGTGTGTGCCTTTTGGGAACCCGCACCAGGCAACTTCGATACATTCGGTTTCTGGGTTCATCGGCACATCGCCGAACTCTTCCCACAGTTCCGTGTATGTTTTACCCTGAAAGGTTCTCGTGATGGCAACGCCGTCCATACTCGCAACGGCGGAGTCAAAGAAGTTATCGAAGTCTTCCAGCTCCCCGTTGAGATGCCATCCTGCGATTTTCAGTCCCGTTCCGTACAGGTCGTGCCAATACTCAAAGAATTTTTTGTAATCAGGCATTTGAAATTACCTCCGTTTCTATACCGCTTTCCGTATCGGTCGTTTTTCTAAAGCCCCAAACCGATATGCATCAACATTGTTCGCCAATCCGACACTTGCGAGCGTTGCTTGCAATGCGAGCAAGAAAAAAGTTGACTGCCCGCGAAGCGGGCTGTCGGATTGCGAACATAAGTGGCGAACTCTTACTTTTGCCTTTGGCGAAAAGCTGCTGAAAGTGAATATGTATAACAGCAAATCTACAAAGCGGTTGGTCGTTATTCTTTATCTGTGGGGAACAATTTGCCATCGTGGAGACAATCTCTGGCTTTCTGACTCATTTCAACGAGACTATCCACCAGCCTCTTCAATCCGTCTACTGTACTTTCACCATCGTAATCGCAGCCGATAGCCCAGATATCAAAAGCCATTCGTCGGCACAGTCAGGCTCGCACATCTTGCAGCCAGTTGTTTCATCTGTCCAAGTCCTCACGGTTATTCCTCCAACTCAAAACCCTTGTGGCAAAACCCGGTTACATCGGAGAGATAGTCAGAGATGGCTTCCTCATCTTCGATGTCATTGGGAATAGTGATTTCATTTGGCAGCTCAACACCGTCGTCATCCTCCGGGTCAATATCCCACTGAATGTTGACCGCCTTTCTCTGCGGACTTTCCACTTCGCGCCACTCTCCCTCGCACACCCAGATTTCCAAACCGAAGCCACGGTCAAATTCCCATTCGTCAAATAGCTCTGAGATGGGAGTGGAGATGCGGTCACTATCTTCGGGGTCATCATACTGAAACTCTGTCAGCTCACACATCAAGTCCTGCAGGGAATAGCCGTGGTCAATCATCCATTGAAGTTGGTACTTCTGGTAATCGGTCATATTGAAAACCTCACACTCCTCTTAGCGCATCAAGAACTGCCTGCGGAACAACCCGTTTAATTTCTTCGTGAATTGCATTCATCACGACTGCACCCTTTAGGTATTTCTCGACTTCGGCCTGGGCGAACTGCTTCGTTTTATCTTTACACTCAGCTACCGCCTCCTGCACAGTTCCCTGAATCAAATCCAGCATATCCTTGTGCGACATCTGTTCTTTGATGTAAGACTGGACTTCCGCCTTCACCAGCTTGTCGCTCATCGGCTCAGTGTATCTGCTCTCATAAAGGCGTCTTGCCCACACTTTGGCGGTGTCAGCAACGCATTCCTCGACTTCGTTCTGGAATGCTTCCCGTGCGATTGTCTTTGCGTAAGCACGCATGGCTTTGATAACCTCTTGTTCAAAGAGGTCTCCGTTTGTAAATTCCAAATCGATTGTTGCTCTGTGCTTCATGAAACCCGCTCCTTTCTCTCGTTAGCTTAACCCATCAACAAAATCCCACTCGACATTGTATCGGAACTCGGTACTCAGAACTCCGTCCAACAGTTCGTCGATGTACTCCTCGTCATCCCGGTCTGTCGGGATGGGAATAATCATCTCAAACTCTGGGGCGAAGCAGGATGGCTTTACCAAAATCGTTCTTTTCTCCATGTCAGGAACCTCCTTATCGCATATCGGGCAGTATCCGGCAGTTCCATTGGAAGGGATGTTTATATGGTGCCCACATCTTGGGCAATGGACGATGCAGCTCATATACACCGGCCTTTCATAAATCTTTTCCCGCACAGTGGACAGTTGCGTATCTCAATGATATCTTGAGTCGTGAAGCTACCGTCGTCATCAAGCACTCTCACCCTCAACATTCCCTGCCTGTTTACAGCTATCTCAATGCCGCTGTATTCAACAGCTTGGTTCATTGGAACAAAATCATTCGTTCCAGACTCGCAGTATGGGCATTTCATAGATTATCCTTTCGTTTTCATCTGTCCAACCATATCACACAATTGTTTGAGATGATGATTACACAGATTTATTTTTATATGTCCAATAGTAAGGGTGTTCTCAGCAGGATACTTGTTACGATACTCCAGTATAGACATTCGTTCGATTGGGCTTGCTACACAAGCCGGGCAATTCCCCTTTAGCATCCAGTTAAGTTCATTTCCTGTCTTGCATCCTTCTGGAAACATCTCAGACATTTTATGTGCGACTCTAAGTGTCCTGATTAACCCCATCAAATCAACCTTTCACGCCCCGGATGTTTTGATACATACCGATTACGCCCCTGAAATATTTCTTTTGTTCTTCGTCTGGTAGTTCGCTCATCTTACCCAATCCAAATCGCATATAACCCGCATCCATGTTGTGGCATTGGGAACATTCGTAATGGTGAATGGGCGTTCCATAACCGTCTCTGATATTCGGGACAGACCCCTTTGGCAATATCGCCCCGATGACTTCTTCAAAGCCACATTTAGGACAGTAAAAATAATGTCTTATCATAAAGCGACCTTTTCATGTTTTCCAACATTCCTGTTCTTCGTCCCACCACTCAACCTTTCTTGGACTGTCAATGCTGTAAGTTATCCTCAGCAGGTAATTGCGGTTGCCGCTAAGATACGCTTGAAATGCCTCACTCTCATCAGAGGTTGTTATAACGCTGGAGAATGAGGAGCCAGAGCCGAGGATTTCCGGCGTTTCAATGCCGGTTTCATAATATGTTTTGCTCATCTTCTTAGAAATCATAGTCCAGTACCTGTCTGCATTCTGGACAAGTCTCGAAGAACGGATTTTGGTAGTACCCATCATTACATTCGCCGCCGAGGTCGGCACCACAATTCGGGCAAGTATTCGGCGACCACGCCTCACGAATTGGTTTTGTTGGTATGCACTTCTTCATTTCGTTAATTGCAAACTCCAATTCTTTTCTAACGGGCTCCCACTGCTTTGTTGACAGCATAGACTGGAGAACACTGATGCTGTCGAGTGCTATCTGTATATCATTTTTCTTCATTTCGTAACCCTCTACTCATCAATACACCTTATGGATTTCTCGCCTGACTACCTCACCTGTAGAATCCATCACCCATGAGTACATTTCTGCTTTTACGATATCACCCTTGTGATAGTTCCCCTGTTCGGGGTAACCAAATACACCAGAACCGGCGAACTCATCCGTATAAGTCAGCTGATACTCATCGCTTCTTACCGTTACATACACTATGTAGTGATGTGTGGATGCGAACCAGTGCCTGCTATCCACACTTTCAACTACCACATCGATGTCTTTCCAATAAAGGTGAGGCTGTTCCTTTGGTTCATATTGCGTATTCTGTGTGCATCCGCATAAAAGGGTGAATAACAGCAAAACTAAAATAATGAAAAGCTTTTTATTCAATTTCATATTAGTTGCCCGCCTTCACTCAGACATTTTTGCTTTGCAGGACGGACAGAACGCTTTTATTCTCCGCACTGTTTCTCCGCATTTAGAACAGGTATAACGGACTTCCCAGTGTGCGTGTTGATTGGAACACCACGAACGGCGCTCATGAGACGGCCATTCAATCGGCGGCATATCATCACCGTTCATTTCACATTTGTTGAAATCCGGATAGATATCATCCCGGCAGTTTCCCAGTGTAGTAGCATAAGGGCATTCAATGTTTTGAATGTAGCAAAAATTTCCCATTGCCATATGAAATCAACTCTCTTTCTTATGATTCGCCGAATGTCTGCCCTTCACTTTCTTGCCAAAAGACGCTTTTCGGTCTTTCTTGATAACACTGCAGTTGGAACAGGCACTGCGTGTCTTACAGAACCAGCAGCCATCTTGAGCAAGCCACCACCAGTATGGCATCTCTGGAGGTTTTCTGCGTTTGGGTCTGCTCATCAGAAGCCCTCCGTAATCATCTCCAACATTTTATCAGGAGAGATATCGAGAAGCTCGGCGCCGACGGCCAAGAGTAAGTCGGTTGTCGCCTCATCGCCCTTGTTGCATAGATAAAAAGACTGAATTACATTGGCGACATCTTCGGGGAAAAGCATTGTGTTCATAGCGACCTACACTTTCTTACAGCAATTTTCACATAACTCCAGCGTCTGCCTGCCAATCATTGCTTCGTAGCGAGCGCTATCTGCATACAATGGGGCGCCGCAGTTATCACACCTACCAACAAAAGCGGGGCGAAAAAAGAGATAATCACGAACACGGCACTCTCGCATTCTTTGTTCAGAGCAGGAACCGTGGTTTTGACACATGGTACATTTACGCATTCTGGAATGCCTCATTAACCACACCCGTAGTCATAGATGTCATTGTCAATCAAGTCCTCGACCTGCTCTCGTGTCATATCACAGAGACGGAGGACGGCTTTGATAACGCGCTCATGGACTTCCGCAATGCTTGAGGGCTCGTTTTCTGTCCGTTCCCACGGGTAAGAGGGCGGGTAATAGAAGTAATATTCACCGTCGCCGTTATCGCCATATGTCAGGGAATCCGTATCGTCACAAAAAGTGAAGACATCCGCAAGATTCTCAAAGGGTTCGCCGTAAAGGTAGTCATCAATGTCAAACCCATCCTCTGAGATTTCTTCACCGGGTAGCTGCTCCTTCAAAAGCTGAATGCATTTCTGCGTGTTCAGGAAAGGGCGCAGCTGATTGGTGCGAATCCCGATGCCTTCGCAAATCCAGTAGCTCATACTCATTTAGGGATACCTCCACTTCAATTTCTTTATTGTTGCAAAAGTGACTCCACTCCCGGCCTCACCACACGCCTTTACGCTGTGCCATATTCCCACCACAGCATGACCTCTTGTGCCATGCGGTAGTCCTTTCAGCCTTTCTATCGGGGAGCAGGGGGATTAGTGTTTCCCGTCTCAGTTTACCAAAGTATTATGTGCGGCTATGGCTTGTGCGCAGCTTCCGCAACGCCTTCGATGGTGCAACGCCACCTAACCGCTATTTCTTTTACGCCCGGTCACAATATGTGTGCCACTTTGGATTCCGACCGCCACTTACAGCCGTGATATGTTATCTCAATCGGGCATTGTGGTTAATACCAGAGATGGAAGCACCACTTGGAAAACAGGCGCAGCGCCTCTGTTCGGCACCGCTCCAGCTCTATACGAACTGACTCCCATTTCTCCGGGTCGTACTCACCATCTTCATAGTAGCGTTTCTGATGCAACCGTTGATACACATGGTCTTCATCACAGTTCTCAAAGTAGAAAATCATCTCCTTGATGACCGCATTTGTTTCTTCCTCGTCGAGCTGCTTATCTGCTTCGGCGTCATAGAACAGGCCGACATTGTTTTTCAGAAATTCTGTAAGAAGAACAGGCATCTTAGCCGTAAAGTTGTACCCAAGCTCAAAGACATCGGTAAAATCATAGCCGCGCCATGCACGCTGCCACGCATACCGCAACTGCCACCAGAGTTCTCTCAGCTTGTAGCGCAGAGAAGCGTCCTTTGTCCGTTCAAGGAAGCCATTCAAACCGAATTTTGTCACGACCGCACCTCCTCCATAATTTGCTGAACTGATTCAGCCCATTCAGGGCTTCCGTTGTACCGGACACAAACGCCTTCGACAGTTTCGCCGTTATAATACTTGCCGTCCGGACTGAGATAATGCTTGGCGAGATATGCTGCGACTGTGTCGATGCACTCTTCCATACTGGAGAACTCCATCTGTCCAAAACCCATGATGTTATTGGGCCGGAATTGATAGCGTCCCCATCCACTTTCCAGTGCCGCAACAGCAGCAAGGAAATCCGCACGGACTCCATGCTTGGCCTCGGCATCGATGAAGGCTTGTTCCAATCCAATCAGGTTATGGCGAAGATGTAAGTCTTCTGCTGTTAATCCTGATGGAGAGGTCAGTAAACCATCATCAGCCTCGACGATTTCCGGCTCGGTCTTAAGGCTCATCTCTGGAAGACTCTCCGTGGACAGCACGGTTGTTGTAGTCATCGGTTCAACCGGCTGCCGTTCCTCTACCTTTACCTGTGCATCAATCGGTGTAGCAAGTGTAATTACTACAACCAACAGCAACATAAAAATCGGCGGAATTATCCGCTTCATTCAATCCCTCCTGTCAGTGCTCGTTAAATACCACCTGTTCTCCTGTGTGCAAAGACCAGCAGCCACCGGATGTGCAGGCACATTCCGTGCAGTTGCCGCCACATTCTTTTGCGTCTGGTCTTGCCGTAGTCGTTCCGTCCTTATATCGAACATGGGCTTCCGGCAGTTGGAAGGGATTGTCCATTTGGAGTCCTCTCCATGCGCTGAAAATCATATGTAAGTTTGCCGGTAACGGGATACCAGAGGCCAGAACTCCGTTGACGATTTCATACTTCTTTGTGAAGCATAGAATCTCACAATGAGAATTGCGCTTAGCAATCTCCATCATGATGTGGAAGTAGGTGGTATTTGGAATATCGCCAGAAACATGAAAGCGGAAGAATCGAGACAACATGATTGTCGCCTCGACCTCCCGCCAATACACTTCTGGTTCTGTTTCTAAAATTTGTAGATTGTTCCGATAAGCTGCCGCCACACTGGGACGACGACGCTCTATGCGCCTTGCGTAACACTTCCTGCTGCAATCACACTCCCGGCAGGTCAAGCCGGACGGAAGTGACACGCTCTGAATACTGCCGAGCTTTTCGTTCCCTCGGCTGATACTAACTTTCAACAGTGAACCGCCCCCCTTATGTCATCGAATCTTTTCTTCGGGCAGAATCCTCAAATTATGCCAAAGGAAAAGAGCCGAACAAGTCGGCTCTTGGGAATCAGATATAGGCTGCGCTCAAAGTTCCACGATGCTCTCGGCGCAGAAGCGTCAACAATCTGTCTGGGTCTGCATTCGTCAGAAGCTTGTACCACGCCGAGTGGAAAAACTTCTCCAACTCTTTCTGTAGCGGCTCGTTATCATCCTTCAGTGCAGTGCGATAATCATCGGCGGCAACACAGACGATGGCATTTGCCAAGCTCTGATAAGGGTCTGTTTCATCGTGCTGCAAGCGCATCCTGCTTTCAGACGAGTCCCATTCTTCACGGCTGGTCATGGCTGTTGCGCTCTTTGCGCCACGGGGGATACAGCCGCAGGATTTTGTTCTGCCAGACTTGAGGTAACGCCCCTCGGCGATATATGTATTGCCACACTTGCATTCACAAAGCCACCGTGGCTGACGATTATGGTTATTTTCGACGCGGCGAATGACTTTCAGATTTCCAAAAGTCTCGCCGGTCAAGTCAATGGATACTCCGCTCATGATTTACATCTCCTTTCGCAGATGTATGGGTCAATCCTTTTCTGCCAGCAGGAAGTCCGGGTTGATGACCTTGAAGCTGATGTTGCTTTTGACATTTCTCATGACAACGCCCTCACGCTTCTGACCGTTACGAACCACAGAATATCCTTTGGAATACTCCACCAGCTCTGCGATGGTATCCGGCAGCGTTTTGTCCTCTTCAACGATGGGAACGGAACGAATGCCATAAGGCGCCAGCAACTCCTTGATTTCCGCAGTCGTGCATTTATGGTCAGGGAAAATCAGGTTGAACGCAAACAGTTCATAACCGCTGATGTGATACTTGTTGCCCTGAATCTGGTTGCCGCAAATCTCACCCTGTAAAACGATGGTTTCATAATCACCGATGAGCTGCCGCAGCACATTTTCGATGTTGTACTTCTTGGCAACTGTCCAGTAGGAACTGTTGTCCGGTGTACCGAGATAGATATTGCGGCTGCACACGCCGAACTCATACTTGCGTCTGGAAACCTTACGCAGATAGTAAGTCGCTGACTGACCGTCCATCTTCTCCGTAACGGAAAACTCTGTCCCCTTGTTACGCTCTGCCTCAAAGAGCGCAGTAAGGTTCTGGATGCGAGTCTCATCGGTCTTAACAATCCAATCAGGGAAACCACCCTTGCGCTTGGACTTCATGAACAGCTTACGATACCACTTGAAGCGCATAAGGAATCGCACCAGTGCGCTCTTAGGTTTGGCGGGTTGCTTGGTCAGCAGCTGCGCCTCCTGCTGTGCTTCAGGGTCATATTTCTTGATGCCCAAAACATCGGTCACATCGGCACCCAAATCGGCGGGAGCGCCGTTTGGCAAGATGGACAGCGGGAGAACCAAGCCCTGACTGACCTGACCACGAAGCTTAATGGTGCGGACACGGAACTTACGGTCACGCAAAAACTCAAACTCAGGTCTCTCTGGGACAATGGAATCAACTTCGATATATACGATGTGTTCCCCAGTGTGGAACTCGCCCTTCTGGACAACGCACTCCCATCCGTCAACCTGAGCAACCTCGATGCGGTCTGCTCCTGCAATCGGACGGAGGGTTGTAATCTCACGAATAGTAGCTAAATGTCGCATGAAACTTTCCTCCTAATTAAAACAGGATGCAGTCTCGGATAATTCTCTTTTTTAAGAGTTCATCATCCAACGCATCCCACGGTTTTACTTGGTACTTTTCAGTCACATCACCAGTGATGTCATAAAGCCGACCTTGTATCTGGGTAACAAAATGATTTTCCACCTGGTCATACATCAGTGTGCTATCAGGGAAGCGGCAGTGCAGAATAACTGCAAACCAGTAGCAACAGCCGCTGGTAAATACCGTATCGACATCATCGGCCAGATGAAAACGGGCAAGGAAATGCTCAATGGTTGAAACCATCGTTCTCAATTCTTTCGGATGACTCTCTTGCATTTCAATAAACTCCGTTCGATGTACTCGTCTATCAGACGGCTCTGTGCTTTTGTTTGAGCATAAGCGGTGATGGAAATGGATTTCCGGCTCCAGTCCAATGTGTAGCTATCGGTGGCAACATTGGTAATATGATTTTCAGCCAGAAAATCGCGGAACTCTTTCATCGCTTCCTTGTCATCCGACAAGATGACATTCACATAGGTTCTGTCTTTTGAGAATCGGTTACTGAGGGCAACGGCAAGACAGCACCCAACGCCGCTTGCTATGGAAACTATCACAAGGGCGAGTGTGCTGTCGCTGGTAACGATGTCTTTTGTGATACTCAGGTAAATGAAGTTTGACAGGCCGAGAGCGACACCGGCAAGCAGGCAGCGGTTGCGCTGAACAAGAATTGTCTTTGCTGTGTTGAGCGTATTGTCCAGAACCTTTGCCAGAAACAAAACGAACATATAAAAAGCGGTCGTCAAACTCATTCCTCCTTAGTGTTAATTAGGGGTCGATGCTGATAATGGAACTGGAACCGGTTACAGTAGGCAGTTCGCCGTTCCATTGCTCATACTTGATTTTCTCAATCAACTCACCGGTCAGAGAACCGGCAATCATACGGTTTGCCTCAGCCTCGGCTTCGGCTGCAATACGCAGAGCTTCTGCCTTTGCTTCCGCTTCGATAACCGCTTTTTCTGCGTTAATCTGGGCAACCTCTCTGTCCTTTTCTGCCTGAATCTTTGCGGTCTGCTTCTCAATATTCGCCAGCTCCAGCTCCTGCTGGGCGGTAACCTTCTTCTGGATGGCGGCGGCGGTCTCCTCATCAACGGAAATGTCGGTAAAGTTCACCGTGTCGATGATAATGCCGTACTGGTTGAACTTCTCACGCAGATAGGTATCCAACTCGGCATTGATTTCGGTGCGCTTGTCGCCGAAGATGTCAGTGACGGGATAGTTGGCAGACACCTCCTGTGTCCATGCAATAACCTTGGGCTTGATGAACGAATCCTTGATTGCCTCGCCTGACTTTCCTTTGAACATAGCAAAGGTTTCGGAGACTCGCGCCTCATCAAAACGATATGAGAACTCAATATTCACACGGACTGTCTTACCATCGGAGGTAGGAATGTTAAAACTCTCATCCTTGGGCGAATCACCCTTATCCTCAGCTGTCAAATAAGACTGCTCAATACCGATAGAATACTGGGTCACCTTCTTGGTTGGGGCAACCAGATGCCAGCCCTGTGTCAGAACCTCACCATCAACGCCGCCGTTCATGTTGTACACGACGCCGACATAACCGGCGGGAATTTTCTCAAGACACACAATGCAGGCAATCAGGCAGAAGACCATCACGATACCCAAAATAATTGCGCCGATTTTACCCTTCATCCTTTAACTCCTCTGTTGTTTTTTCAGATTTCTCCTCCGATTCCTCGGAGATTTCCTTTTTCGCATCGTTGTAAATTCGCAGGCCGAATGCGCCAATGCCCTTAAAGGCAAAGCTCAGACAGAACCATAACAGCACAAGTGCAACGATGACGATGAGCCAGAACACGATGTTCACTTGCTTACCTCCTGTTCTAAAACTCGTGGTATGTATGTGCGGGTTTCCATGCACTTCTCGACCTTTCTGGTCTTACCCAGTGCCTCGCGCATCAAGTTCAAAAGGTTTTTGCCTTTGTCGCTTTCCAAAAATTGAACGAGCGGTTCAAGGATTTCTACCGTGTCCTTATATTCACGGCGTGCCTGTCTGCACTTAGCAAGACTTGTGGCGACCTTTGCCCGTTCCTTATAGTCGAGGCCGTCAAGCTCCAGTTTGTGGAGGTAGTCCTGCGTAAGCCTGTCCATGCGGTTGACCTCGCTATAATTCCACGCATAATCTTTCTGCGCATCCTCCATCATCCGGCAGAACGCCCCGATGGATTCGGAGAACTGCGGTGGCTTTGATTGTTTTTTCATGCAAGACCTCCTCTCTGATTTATCCGAAGCTGACTTCGGTTTTATCGGTTCGGATAGAAATAAACACCGGGAACTGAAGGCTCTCAGCACCGGTGTTTTTATCACTGGATATTTCTTTGTACTTTACTTCGCAAAGCAAACCCGGTAGGTCATTTTTCCCTTGCCAGAATGTTGCTCGCTGCTCGTCGGTAAACCCGGAGCCGACCTTGACTTCATTCCCCTTATAGTCGAGCACAAGCGCACCCAAAGTCCCTGCCAATCTTCCGCTACCTTCTTCACAGCGGAGGATACACAAGTCCATCGTGTAAAAGCGTTTGACTTTCAGGATTCCGTTGTGCCGTTTGCACTGGTAGGGAACATCAAGGTTGACCATCAACCCTTCTTTGTCCTCACGAACCATCTGCTCCAGCAGTTCGCTGATTTTGCTCCGGTCTTTTCCATGATACAGAACCGGCAGAATACTGACCCGGCCATCCTGCGGAATGAAGCGGTGAAGCTGGTCTAAGAAAGCACGGCGGTAGCCATAACTGCCGTCGCTCTGCCCACGGTGGAACTCTTCGACCGTCAGGACATCAAAAATCGTGTAACAAATCACCGTTTTATCACCATCATCCGAGTTGATAATACCGGTGGCTTTGCGGAACGCCTCATTATCTGAGAGGCTACCTTTCTCACGAAGCGTCAACTCACCGTCGAACACATAGCTGTCCTCTTCATCAAAGCAGAGAGCGTCCAGAATGTGGTCAAGCCCTTCGTAGGGAACACCGCTTCTTGCGTACAGCTTGCCTTTGTAATAGGTCGCTCGGACACCGTTCAGCTTTTGTGTCAGCCAGAACTCCGTGCCCTCTTTCAAAGGATACTTATCAATGGGGTACGCCTGCTGAATCTCCCACTCCGGAATCAGATTGGGGATAACCTTGTTCACGGTCTTTGCCGTAACGCCAAGCCGGAGCGTCTTTGAGAGAAGCTTGATATAAATATCAGCCTCATCCGGCGGGCTGCTCTGAACAAACGCACAGACCTGATACACCGTACCGGCGTCCAACGCCTTTCTCTTGGACAAAAGCTCGCAGACGGAAAAGATGTCCGTCATTGTCAGTGTAATGGTTGGGTCGTACCGGACAGGGGAGCGAAGCGTTTGCTCCGAAATCTTATAGGTGAGCATCGGATTGAGCGCGTAATATAAAAAATTACGGAAGTTCGCATCGTCTTGGAACTCCCGTAATAGCTGGGTCTTTCTTATGGAGCCGTTCGCTTCCTGCAAACGGCGTAATTTTACGATAGAATCTGACAGCGGTGCTGCAATCAATCTTCATCACCCGCCTTGAAATTATAAATGGGCTTGATAACGGCATCGATGGTTACGGTCGGCTCAATATTACCGACAATATCGTCCATACCCTTATAGGCCATCGGGCATTCATCCAGCGTGCTGCGTCCGACGGAAGTCGTGTAGATACCTGCCATCTGCTTTTTGAACTCAGACACGGTAAACGCCTCTTTTGCTGCGCTGCGGCTCATCAGCCGACCAGCACCGTGCGGAGCGGAAAAGTTCCAATCCGGATTGCCCTTGCCGGTGCAAAGTAAGCTACCGTCACGCATATTGATGGGAATCAACAGGCGTTCACCGGCCTGTGCAGACACAGACCCCTTACGCAGAATCATGTTCTCCACATCAATGTAGTTGTGAATCGTTGTAAATTGCTCAGTCACATGGAATCCCATTCCTTTGACGATGGTATCCATCATCGCCTGCCGATTCAACTCGGCAAAACGCTGAGCAATTCTCATGTCATGAAGATACTGCTCGAAAAGTTCGCCCTCCACATAGGCAAGCGGTTTGGGAACGGGTGAATGCTTGGACTTCATAGAATTCAGTACTGCCTGAATCTCCTTTTGACGGCCATCCGCTTTCAGCTGCTCAATAGCAGCCTCAATCTCTTCATGGCTATAGGAAGTCAGTGCCTTGAACGCAGCTTCCTGATAGAAGTTAGCGATTTCCAGACCCAGATGGCGACTGCCGGAGTGGACAACGATATAGATATTCCCATTGTCGTCCTTGTTCGCCTCAATAAAATGATTGCCTCCGCCCAAAGTGCCAATGCTATGATAGGCACGGTCAGTATTGACCTTCTTTGAGCAGCACAACTGTGACAAATCGATTTCTTTTGCGTAACGATGCGGGGTGGTACGGATTGCAAAACCGGACGGGATACCCTCACGGATAACCTTGTCCAACTTTTGCGGCTCGATGTGGGTCTCTTTCGGACGGATGGTTTCCATGCCGCACCCAATATCAACGCCAACAAGGTTGGGGCAAATTTTATCCTTGATAGTCATGGTGGTGCCAATCGTGCAGCCTGCCCCGGCATGAATGTCCGGCATCATACGAACCTTGCTCCCCTCAACATAGGGTTGGTTCAAGAGATTGATGACCTGAGAAATAGATTCGCTATCGACCACATCAGTAAACACTTTTGCCGAAGCGTATTTCCCTTGAAGCTCAAGCATCTTATTGCCCTCCTTTGGCTTGGTATATAGTCCTATTATAGCACAGATAAAAGAGGCTTGCGCCCCTTTATCTGTACCCGACCGCTTTCCGCAGGGGAGCGCGTTTTACTGTAGCGCGACCCTGTGCATAAAGTGACATTTTTAACGAGAGATTTAGACTGGATTAAAATGATTATCCGCCGGATAATCTTTTTAATACTGACTAAATCCGAAGTTAAAAATGAAGAACGCAAAGTGTTTCTTCTGCCTTAAGCGAGAAGATACCGCACAGAGAAGGGGGTATGTATGTGCGGAAAATCTACAAAGCGGTCATATCAAAAGCGAAAGAGTTTTTTCGCTTAAGAACAAAGTTAATGAAGAATCCTCGGTCGATTGGTGTTAATGAGCTGATTCAACGCCTCATCTTCTCTCGCCCGTTCGGCAGCTTCCTCTCGACGAATATCCAGAAGAACAACGCCGCAGAAACCCATCAGTTCACCGATGGAGAAATCTTCATCCTCCACGGGAGACTCATCCGGTTCGGAATCTTCTTCATTGAACATGGCGTCGGTATCAAAATCGTCATCTTCATCAGGTTCATCTTCCCAAACACCGTTGTTGTCGCCCCATTCCAGGACATCGTCCTTATAACTGTCAAAATCATTTTCATCCATGCCGTCATAGTCGAAGCTGCCGTTCATACGGTAGTAGCCATATCCGGTGGGGATTTCGGAAAGCGAATCTCTGATATCTCTCCATGAGTAGTTCGTATCGCGGATATCTTCCTCGACATACTCGTCAAGCTGGTCAGAATCGATAATGTCCTCGCAGATATTACAGCCCTCGTCGGAGCAGAAATCAAGCAACTCCCACCATTCGGTTACATCGTTAAGGAAATCATTTCTTGTCATACTGCATCCTCCCTTTCTACCATTTCGATATCAATCAATGTTAATTTGGACAGTGCTTTTTCCGTCAAAAAAGCATATTGCAATCCAAGATTGGTGCTGGTGAGGTCGTGTTTCATCGTTGACATAACCTCTTCCACTGGCATATTTGCTCGTCTGAATTTAGAGAATTTGCTTTTGAGGTTCGCTCCACCACCAGCCATATTGCCGACAACCAAATCATACGCGGTGTGAGCGTATCCAAGCCGAGATGCTACGACAAACCGTAGCCATGCTTCGGAGTAGCCCGTAAACTCTAACACCGATAGGCCATCCAAATCCTTTACAGTATATGTCTGAATAAAACCTATTGGGGAGTGCTTGATTGCCATTGGCAATGCGTCAAAAAAGTTCGGGGCAAGATAAAAGCCGCACCCGAAATCACGGTGCGGCTTGCAAAGGGATAAAGACGGTACGGCGAATGAAGCTGAAGTGCCATGATACAGATGCATTACCAACCCTCCTATATATTTTGTGGAGCTGGTGACAGGGCTCGAACCCGCGACCCTCGGAGTACAAAACCGATACTCTACCAACTGAGCTACACCAGCAAATGGAGCTGGAACTCGGAGTCGAACCGAGAACCTACGCTGTACGAGAGCGTTGCTCTACCAGTTGAGCTATTCCAGCAATGGTCGGCTTCCCGCTTAGATTGTCACACGCTACCAGCAACTACACATCCGCAAACGCATAGCCCCGATTCACCCGGTCATACTGGTTCCGACGCATCAGAAAAGCGCAGTTTTCAGCAGGCATTGTCATTCTCTGTGAGGTAAGCCGATAATCTCTCACATCATCTGGGCGCTACCCAGCCTCTGGCACGGACGGTTGGGAATCGAACCCACCACAAGCGGTTTTGGAGACCGCCTCGCCAGCCTTGGAACATTCGCCCGTATAGGTGGCAGACTATTGCGAACTTGCGGTCTGCCAGCGCGACACCTTTGGTAACGCAGGTCTGTATCTGCGTTGCGTTTTCTTTCGGTTCTCGCCTATCCACCTTGAGGAATACGCACAACCCTTCGGAACTCCACGGTAAACGCATGATGGAGCGCCTGCCGCTTCAATGTTCTGGCACACTTCCGGACGGGGCGCTATGCCGATTGCCCACGGTAGTGCCACACCGCTTTTTTCGTCGAGGATTCCGTCTCTACAGGCTCCGCGTTGCCCAGCCGCTTTCTATGTGTCGGCACACCGGCATAATTCTGGAGAAACATTAGTCCTTTCCACGGCAATGCCATGCCGGTAGCGCAGATGGCGGGGATTTGCACCCCGCAATGTTCGGCTTGTCCACAATCGGCTTTATTCCCGTCCGAGGTGGTTTCTTAACCCCAATAGGTTTGAATGATGCTGTGTCTTTTGCCGAACCGCATGACCCCTGCGGCGTCTAACTATTCCGCTACATCTGCATATCTGAAATCGGGATTACCCGATTGTACAGGGCGACAAACTGGTCATTAAGTTGTTTGTCCACATGGTAGTGGCCGAAATACCACCGCTTAAAATGAAGGTCTTGACGAATGCGCTCCAAAAAACTGACTATCGGGTCGTTTTCATACCAACTTGCCAGCAGCGTCTGGATGCTGCGAGGGGCACAGTGTGTCACAACATAATCGACTGTCCAGCTGTTCTGCTCCAACGCACAAACCGCACGCTCCATCTCCTCATTTGACGGCATCTCCTGCTGCCACCATGAAATATGCTCCGTGCGATACGCCTTGTCCACTGAGCGAGCACCGCCCATACAGAAGATTTTTCTACCGTCAATGGTAAGAACCTGACCTCTGTCCAAATGATAAATGTCCGGTGCGATTTGCCTGACTTTACCGTCGAACTTATCCTCTAACGGGAACTGGTATAGCATATCAAAGTTTTCGTGGTTTCCGTCAATCCAGAGAGTGGTGAAATTTTTGGCTGTGAGCCAGTCTTGCCACCACATCTCCCTGCGTGAGCCATCCCAGCACAATCCAAAGTCGCCACATATTATCAGGTAATCATCTTTTGTCAGATTTTTCTGCTGCGGGAATTTTGTTGTGTTAAGTTTTTCAATATCGATATTGGCATGAGTATCACCTGTTACATATATCATGGAATCTGATTCCTTTCTTCATTTGCAATCTACATGAAGTGTGGGGCTGTATCCAGGGTGCCCTCTTCGGGCCCGGGTGTGCGGGCGAACCTTGGGTTGTGGTTTGCTGTTTCGAGGAAGCGGTTGTGTTACAGGCCTTTTGCCTATGGTTGGGGATTTGGTTGCTTACTTACATGGTGCGATGAGTCTTAGACCGGCGGCCTGAGCATCTCTTATCCTGCTCTCTGCCTTCGCTGGCGGGCTGCCTTCGCTTCCCATCAAATTGTTACTTTGGCCTTTGGCGCAAAGCACATTCCTTTCGGGATGTTATTCATTGCAAATGATTTTGGTGTTCCTGTAATCTACATAGGATAAGCGTGCCGGATGCGAGGCGCCTGGAGCGCCTCGCAGGTGCGGTTAGTTCCTATTTTTAATTCTCTGCTGGTGTGGAATCCATTGTGCCGCAATGACCACTGACTATATTTCTCGTGCTTGATGACGAGCCCGACTGGGTCGCAGCCGCGTCGTCAGCCGGTCTTCAGGAAGAGGCGGGGTGTTCCTCCCCAGCAAGTTGTTACTTATGCCTTTGGCGATAAGCATTGCTTTCGCAATTATCCATTACAGGAAAGGGCGGTTTAACCTCAAACCGCCAAAGGGATTATCTTAAATCGTCTTTGATAAGCCGCAGGACATCTGTCTCCATTTTTTCGTTGGTATGCTTCACGATGGCATCGATAGTCTCCGGCTCTACCATGCGATAGTAGCTATGTAAGCCCTGCATAGTTTGAATATCCTCTCTCGGCCACGAGATACCCTTGCGTTTATCGGTAATATAGTTGTAAAGCATAGACTGGAACTGACGCTTCTTCTTATGGCCGACGGTAATTTCGTTGTCCTTATTGAGCATGACGCCGAGATTCCAGTTCCGGCCTGCGGAAGAACCATACCTCGTCTTGCTTTCGTTGATGGTAAATGGCGCTCCAAATTCATGCAGCGTATCCACCACAAGTTTTTCTACACGATGCACATCGAAATCGACCTTAGATGAAATAATGAAGTCATCCGCATATCTGGTATAAATAAACCGCTGTTTATCAAAATCCCGGAATGCATTGGCAAGCTTATGGTCAACGGGAATCATCATCACATTGGTAATCAGCGGGGAAAGCGGAGTTCCCTGCGGAAGGCCGCCATTTAGGAAAGCCAAGTCCAAAGCCTTTCTCAACTCTGCCTCGCCGTTGGGAGTTTTTACGATTTCGCTGAAGGGAAACACCATAGAAAACATTTTGATAACATAATCCAGCGTAGTGCTTCCAAAGAAATCGTGCAAATCCAACTTGCCGAACCATTTGCTGTTGTTTTTCTGATGACGCTTGACCGCATCAACCGTGCATCTGTTTTTTACATAGGCGAATGCAGAAGTATGATACAGCGCATGGAAATCCTCCTCAAAAATAGTCTTGAGATTCCGCAATGCGTTCATCAGCTCCGGCTTAGGGGCATCAATACGACGCAAACCACCAGACTTTTTGGGGATGTGGAATGTTTCATACAAAGTACTGCGTTCCTGTGCGCGAAGCGCCTCCGTTTGCTCATTAAAGCGCACCAGTTTGCAGATAAGAGCGTCCGTATCAATGCGGCTTGTGAAATGCTCACTTACCGTTTCATATGCATAGGTTCGTGTATTAGAAACATTTGTGTTTAATATGGTTGGCGCTTGGAAGTTTTGAAAGAGAAACTCTTCCAGTGTCATTTGGTGATAAATCGGGGATTGCATGACCGTGATATATACCATCGCCCTATGCCTCCTTTTCATAGTCGTAACTGTAACCTACATGAGTGTTGCTGCGTTTGAGTCAAAAGAAGCTCATCTGCAGGGAGCTGAGTGAGCTGCATCTGCCAGTATCTTTTTAGTTAAGTTGAGAATAATTGTCGTGATTTGGGTGGGTTTTGTGTAGGATAATACTTGACAAGCCAGGTTTGCTGTGCTATTCCGGCTGTTGGTTCCCTGGTGGATGTCCAAGGTGCCTTCGGTGACCCCGGAGGAGTCGATGGTCATCCTTCTGGGCAGGCGGTGTTTTCCTCCCCGACAATTTGTTACTTCAGCCTTTGGCGTGAAGCCCCCGAAAAGGGTAATTCGTTACAGTTCAATGGCGCATTTTAAGGCTGCGCCACACCTAATAGCTCGAACAGTTCTGCATCTGTGCAGGTTTCGTTTTTCAATGCGTATGGTTTGATGTGGGCTACGCCGTTTTCATCAACCTCTACCACTGTTTCCGGTTTCAGCCGACACATCGGCCTAAGCCCCGCGCAGTCACGGGGATATTTCCTCTCACAATACCCAGACCTACTAAGAGCCAAAGCATAGTCTCTGAATCCATCCTGCTTGCCTGCCAACCAGAAATTCATGTAAGACTCCCAACTGAAATTACCAAACCGGCCTTTTTTGTTAGCACAGTCTTCTGTTGCTTTGGGACGAATGCCTTTCTTGGAAAACAGCTTCAACTTCAATTGGTCATCAAGGATATCGGTGATGGTAGGAAGTCGAATGAGGGAACTGAGCGTCTCACCGTCAACCACATACTGCTGCATCTGCAAGCTATCGAGTTCATAATCTTCAAAGAAGTATAGAAACCCATAATGGTTGCGATAGCTTTGTGCTCGGTTGCTGAAAACATTATTCGGAGGGGCATCTGCTTCATGAGTTTTGCGAAACCAATCGTCTCTGTCGCTGTTTAGGTATGTATGAATATTGGACAGACGATAGTCGGGATTGCCAAGATTGCGCCTGCCGTCTCCAGTTCTTTCCGGTGCATCAAAGCAAAGATAATCCACGGCACACTCGGTGATAAAATCGCAGTTTGGACTACCTTTCAGCCAAACAACGGGGTGCGGTTCATCATTGTTGACTCCGTAAGAACCAATGATGACCTGTGTGCCGACCTTAAGGCGTTCGACGGTAGTATCCATAATGCACCGCCCTCCTTTCGTTTCTCATTGCTGATTAAAAAGCGTCCAACATAAAGTTGAACGCATCCAAGATAATCAGTTTTTTCAGTCCCTTGCCCCGAATGAAGTTGACAAAGTTGGCGACGCCGAGTGCGCAGATAGCCCTGACGGTTGGCGCAACGCCCAGTGTAACGCCGCAAGCGGAGACGGGTGTTTCCTCAGATGCCTCTTCATGGCTGAAGTTCATGGAGTTCAGCAAATCTTTCTTCATCTTGTAGTCAGACCAGTCGGCAGCATAATGCTGTGCAGATTCCAACAGAGTGCGGAAGTCCAGCATCGCTTTGACATAGGGATTGTCGAAGTGCTTTTCAACAATCTGGCGACGAAGTTCGATATTGTCTACGCAAAGGAAGACATACCCGGAAAGCTGCTGCCCACTCCATCCCTTGCCATAAAGCTTGAGGTCGTCCTTGATTTCGGGATTGATTTCAAACAGGATATCTGCCAGAGCCTCCACTTTGGGGCGGCCAATATCCTGCTGGCGGAAAATCTGGTTTGCCAGATTATGCGGATTAACAACATCCATATCCCACAGAGCGAGATTGGTGATGCCAAGACGGACGAGGTTCTCTGCCAGCGTTGCACCAACAGAACCACATCCAACAATGTTAATGCGAGCCTCAACCTTTTCTGGCTGGAAGTACTCGTAGCTTTTGGACAAATCCATTGCCATTGTTACTCACCTCCAAGATACTGGTCGCTGTAGCCGCCATAGGGATATACTGAATCATCGTCGTCTTCATTCCACATGGACTGCTGACAGCCATTCTTCCCCTGCCAACCTGCACCGATTCTTGTGCGCGGCTTCTCAGCCTTTTCGGCTTTTTTGTCTGATTTTTTATCGTCAGACTTCTTATCGGACTTCTTGCCACCCTTGTCTTCTTTCTCATCCTTTTTGCTGCCCGGAAGAGGATTATAAGGGGTGCCGGAATAAGGCGGACGATTGCCGCTGTATCCGCTATATCCGCCATAGTTCCCATAGGTATAACTTTTCTGCTTGACCATATCCTTGGCGGTCTTGAGGAACTCGGCCAACCCCTCATGTTCGCCCTCAAGTTTGACGGTGATGTCCTTATCTTCAAACAGGACATTCTTCTTGAGGTCATAGATTTTATTTGTACTGACAAACGACTTGTTCCAAATCATAAAGATGTAGAAATCGTCGTCCCCCAGCATATTGAGGATTTCCTCCTGATGATTGAGGTCTACAGAGGAAGGACTGGTCGGCATATTGACATGGGAATGTCCCTGCATATGGATGTTGTTGAAACGCTCATCGTCTGCGTTCTGCATCAGCCACTCAGCGTACTTCTCGGTATCCATCTCAACCGTGGTTCCGGAGACCTCCTGCGGATAAACCACGATGTCTTCGATGATGTACTCATCTACGGCTTCGTCGGTTGCACGATGTGCAACACCATGCCAAGCGACCTCCTTATCAAACTCTTTGACAAGGAGCGCCATCTTCGCCCATGCTCCGGCGGTAAAGACGACAGTTGCTTTTCTGTCGCCACAGGTGAACACCTTTGTGAAAGACAGTTTCCCATCTGCAAGCTTTGTAAGCTGCAAAGCCTTTTCAAAATCTGCACGGCACTCAGCCATGTACTGTTCGGTCATCTTAATGGGTTTACTCATTTTGCGCCTCCTCCGCTTACTCATTTGCCTGCGTTTCCTGCTGCTCCAACCAGCTGATGGCTTCGTTGGGTTTTACGATACGGCCATCGGGCAGTTCAATGCAGCGATTGTTGTTACCGTTGCCCCACATAGACCGCATAAACGAAGTCATGACAGCAGAGTCTCCCCAGTTAAGGCTCTTGCAGGAAGCAACGCACTGCTCCAAAGCACCAATATAGTCGTGGTTCCTAAGCAGCCGATTGATAGTGGTGGTATAATTACCCATGCAGTTGTAATCATTGATATGGGGATTGGGGAGGTAGTCACCATACTCCGCGCCAAAATCCCGATGCCCATTGGGAGCAACGCTACCATTAAGGTCAAAACGGTAGGAAGCGCAGACACGAATTCTCAGGAGCGGCTCTTCACTGACAAAGATTTCAGTCATCAGCTTCTTCATTTTCTCAGCAGCTGCGCCTGTATGACCGGAGCCTCCGTCGGGGCGGTACACGAAACTCGTAGCGCGGTTAATGATTTGTTCTGCCATATCCCGGTCAAAATATTCCAGACAATCCTTGACCGTGAAGTACATATCGGTATTGGTCACACGCTCCAGAACCAGCTTGGTATTACACAGGAAGTACTCCATGATTTCAGAGTCCTCACCGCCATCGGCAACTTTCTGCTCAAGTCCCAGCAAGCGAATACACTGTTCATTACGCTTTGTGAACTGCTCACCGATATTGTCATTTAGACGGGTGATTTCTCTATCGATATTTTGAATTACCTGCCTGACACGGTCACACTCAACTTGCTCATAGCGAGTTTCAAAACCCTTCAGCAGCTGACGGATTCTTGCTGTGCGGAAATCGTACCGTTCTGCAAGCTTGGCAAGACAGCGTTCATAATCTTCTGAGTTCTTTTCGCGGAGGGATTTGACCAATGCAAGCTCATCTTCGGTGATACCCTCCTGCTGATTCAGATACCACGGCAGGAATGCGAGGATAGATACCTGCAAGTAGTGCATTTTGCGAATGTCAAGATTGTCCGCAAAGATGATAACACTCTTAAGCTCAGGATTGATGTAGCAATCCACGGCAAAGGATTTGCGGTAAAACTCGGCGAACTTTTCAAGCCGGTGATACCCTGCAAACACGGAAACGAACTTGTCAACAATAATTTTCATGTTGGTAAGGTTGCTATCCGAATCTGCACGCAGACTGTGGATGATGACCTGACCGGTCGTGTTCATATCATAGTTGTTGCAAATAGCCATGACGGCTCTATCTGCTGGGACACTCCGAATAGTATCTGCCGTATAATCGGAAGAACCGAACACCAAATTGACGGACTCTCCCTCTTTGATTCGAGGTGCAACTAAGGCACGAAGCGTCGCAAGGAAAGAGCAGTCGTTTCCGAAAGCACCGCCGGTGATATTGGTGAAGTAGCTATTGGCAGCTTCCGTAGTAAACGGCGTTGACGAAATGCTTGTTTTGAACATAGGAACACCTCTATTCATTTTGTTATATGGTGGGGAATATCGGAGTCGAACCGATATGGTATGCACCAGCGGATTTTAAGTCCGCAGCGTCTGCCTGTTCCGCCAATTCCCCATAGAAAGAGCCGCCCGAATGGGCGGCTCAATTGGTTTATTGCTTGTGAATCAGGCGTTATCGGCCTTGACCACATTCAGCAGGAAGCACTTCTCGGTGATACCGAACTGAGCGAAGGTCTTGTCGAGGTCGCCGGGGTTCAGGGAAGACCCGTCGAGGTGCATGACGCCACGGGTATAGTCAACACCGTTCGCCTCCAGACAGGCACGCAGGGTGGTGGACTCGTCGATGATAACGGACTCGCGCTTGACATTGTTGCCAACAGTAACCTTAATCATAATGTTTCTCCTTTAATTCAAAATTTGTTTTGTTGTGAACGGAAGGGGGCGGCCATGAGCCGCCCCTTGCGACCAGTGATTACTGAGCGACCGTGATGTTGCTCAGCACATTTGCCTTCTCAGCCGCAATCTCATCGAGAACGGCAGGCAGCTTCTCCTCAAGCTTGTTGAGGTTGATGATGGCGGCGCCCAGACGGTCAGCGACCCAGTCCTTAACATCGCCGGTCACGCCGTCGAGGAACAGGGTGATGCACGCCAGCTTCTCATCGTCACGGGTCTCAGCGCCGAAAGAAGCGCCGAAAGCGTTGATGTTACCGGCACCATTGGTGGTACCTACAGCGAAGATAGGCTCCTTGCCGTCCTCACCACCCTTGAGAACCAGCTCCTTGGGGCGATACTTCTCAATGGTCTTGATGTCCTCCAGCTTCATTGCGGAAGTTACGACAGCTGCGTCGCCTGCGATAGTGATTTTTGCCATGATGTATGTACTCCTTCAATACTGATGTACTCCTATTTGTTCACCTTTCGGTTATCCGCCCACACCACGAGGAGGTTGGAGCCGTTGTGGGTATAAAACGCGCCCGGTCTCCTTCGCGGAGCGCCGGGCGCTTGTAAAAAGCTATTTGATTTTACTGGTTCGGGCAAAAGCTGATGGCTACGCCATGCAGCTTTAAGTGCAGAAGCCGAAAGCGACGCCAGAACTGTTGTTGGCGCCGTAACAGTTGGCGCTGCCGCCGCTGCTGACAGAACAGAAAGAAACGCTGCTGCCAGAGGTAGGAGAACGCAACATGGTGTACTCAGGATTACCGTTGCGGAGCTTAAACCATGCGACATCTTCCTGACGATACCACTCGTACCAATGCCCCTCACCGGGAGCGGAGTAAATATTGCGTCCATACAATTCCTTCTCAGACTTTATCCAGAAAGAGTCCAGCGTCTCGATAATACGATTCTCGCCAGTGTACACATCAGCTGTCTGCTTAATGACTGGTGTGACAACATCCAAAATCTCGTCGGGAATCAGACGATGAATGTCGCCGTCCGCATCGTTGAGCCGGTGGCGAATCTGCGTTGCTTCCCACGACCCTTCATTGGTGTCGCGCCTATTCCAGGGGTAAGTGTTGGGCAGACAGTCCACCATCTCCCACGAGATGGGAACCAAAGAACCATCGCTCGTCTTGTCATGATTGAAGCCGATGATGCGAAACTGAACCTGCGCACCGTTCTTCAGCACAACATTGCGGTAATCTCCGAGCTGCAAGAAATCAGCCGCATATTTTCCAAGCCCTTTCAAAGAACGCCAGGGCATATTATCCAAACAGTTTGGCATTTCACAGACCTCCAATCAAAAAATGTGGCGGGGAGTGTAGGATTTGAACCCACGGACGGCTTATCACCGTCAACGGTTTTCAAGACCGCCGCCATAAGCCACTCGGCCAACTCCCCATAAAAGAAGGGCGGGTCATCTCAGACCGCCGCCCTTAATATCATCCCAAAAGCCACCTCTAAACTCGTCATCGTCCACTGGATAACCGGTATCATCCTCATACGGAAACTCCGTATAGACCTCGCAGCCAGTTTCTTCATCCGTGATAATCATGGGGCGGTAAATTGGCAAGCACTGCTCCTGAGCGAGGTACTCCAAGAAGTGGTCTAAGACCTCGTTTACAAACATTTCTCCGTATGTATCCATGATTTCAGGACTGTTGTCTATCGACTCCTGTAAGGCAACGGACAGGAAATCACACAGAGCGAGAGAAAGCTCGTCCTCGCGCTCATACTGAGCATCCTCCATATCCTGCCGAGTCAAATCTTCTGGCTCTTCCTCCGGCAATTCCAGCGGGCATTTCTTCCCATCAACAATCATAACAGGGAAAAGATATTGTGCATACAGGCGTTTCGCCGCTTCATTACAACCTGTCTCGGTCAGAACACACTCCTCATACTCCGGTTTTGCATCGCCCTTACACACGGAAAACAAAGGAAGTGCATTATCCTCGGTAAGATATACTGCATACTCTGTGTCCTTGTTCTCTGCGATGACGACCATCTCCTTTGACAGACGGTCTTTATGACTTTGAAAAAAAGCCCACACTGTATTTGCGGCCACATAAATATGAACCCCCATGATAGATGACCTCCTCACGAAATAGAATTGGTGCCCCCGATGGGGCTTGAACCCATGACACCCGCCTTAAAAGGGCGGTGCTCTACCAACTGAGCTACGGAAGCATAAACCGGCTGTTACGGAGCGCCCTGAATGGTGGACACGCTTGGATTCCACAGCAGCTTTGCCGTTTGAAAGGAAAACGATGAACGACGGACGAAAAGGAGAAAGCTACTGAAAGGACACAACACCGTGGCAAAGCTAATGGTGCAGGATAAGAGACTTGAACTCTTACGCCGAAGGCAGCGGGACTTGAATCCGCCGTGTCTGCCAATTCCACCAATCCTGCGTTTGAAAGTGGCCTTTAGGTCGGCCAACCACCATCTGACTAACTATTTTGTCATTACAGGCGTACTCTCTATTGGAAAGCCGTTAGCCGGTAATCTTGCCCCAGTCATATTTGTTAGAAGGGCTCCGTGGTGCGGGTAGTGAGATTTGAACTCACACGCCCTGATGGGCACAAGCATCTCAAGCTTGCCTGTCTGCCGATTCCAGCATACCCGCATAAGGCCAGAACCTTTACTCGACAATAAGGATAACGGAACTCCCACGCCGAGGAAGGCACCACTTTCTGATTGTGGCACACTTCACTTCGGGTTTCATGTAACGCTCGTCATCGATAGCTCCGTTGTACAGCGTCTCGCAGAAACCGTCTGTGTTGCGCCGAACCAGCAGGTTATCTACCTGAGAGTCCAGCGAAAAGTGCGCTCTTATAAAATCCAAAACCGTCATGAGATGGCCTCCCTTGAGAAAGATTCAAAGAGCTTGTCAAACTCTGTTGTGTCAGCATCAAACTCGTCATCGTCATCAATGCGCTTAATATCACAGGGAGTAACAAACCATCCGTATCCATGAGAGCACGCCCCGTGACAGTCATGACCTCCAACGACTTTTTCGTTCCATCTGACTCCGATATGCGGGGAGGAGTCAACGATAACACAGATAACTCCCTGCACTCCAATAGCAATGCTATCATTGTTATCAGGCGAGTCTCGAACGCATTCGACCTTATCGCCAACATTAAAAACTTCTGTCATCATGTCCATTGTTTTCCCCTCTACTTATCTCCAGTTGGTAGACACACGCCCATCTGGATGGATGATAATGTTGGAGTAACCATCACCATAATTATTGTGACGCTGCTGCCACATATCGCCAAGTGTCACACGGGCGTGTTTGCCCGCATAGTCAAAGGTCGCATACACAAAGAAATCGCCGATTCTGAATGTATGCACATCGACATCCGCATCCTGCTGCAAATCGTTCCAAATGTCTACGGGGTAATCTTTCTTTTCAAGGCCACTCAGGAACCGGAAAGAAAAGCTGCTGGCATCCATCTTCATGTAGTCCTTGATAAAAGCAAGCGTAGGATTCTCGACTACCGTTTGAACAGTACATCCCGGAAAACCAGCCGGGTCTGTCCAAACATAATCGTTACGGGAGAGGTTGATGTGTGCCAACCCATTCAGCTCCGTGCTAAATCCCGTAGTGTTGATGGAACAAAACACGCCATTACCGTGCTTACGATAAGTCTCAACGATATTGGCGATGTGCTTCGGGTAAAGACCGGGTTCGCCGCCCGTGATAGACAGCCGTGCGTTGGGATGCTCCTGCAAAACCCGCTTCAACGCCTCGATTTGTGCATCGAAATCATTGTCTCCCGACATAGGGTTCTGTCGTTCCAAGCAGAAGGGGCAGTGGAACGGACACTCCTGTGTCGTAATCATCTGGACATTGATGCGGTAATAGAGAGGGCGTCCAAGAGAAGTTTTGGCAGTTCTGCTCGCCAGCCTATACTGCAAGTCGTTACTCATTTCGGCTCGAATATCCTCGTAGGAAGATATGTGTGGTATGTAGTTCATCTTGCTGCTCATCGGCGCCCCTCCTTATGAATTGTTTCTCAGCCTCTGCTCACCAAGAGGAAGGCTATAAATGCGACAAGAACCGTTATTACGACACTGTCATAAGCTACTCGAACATAGTTGTCGGTTCTCATTCGCTCCATCTTTGTACGGAGGCGCTGGATTTCTTCGTTCTTGCTTTCACGCTCAAATTTGTATCGATAATACGCATCACCGGATATAAAATCATTACGCTCCACGCTTTCGCCTCCTTACCAAAGTCATGTTTTATTGAATGCCATCTATCCACACCTCTATTGTGCGGCGATTTGCAAACTGCTTGCAGAGTTCCTCGATAGATATACCATGCGCTTTTGCGTCCGCTTTCATTGCCGCAAACTGGTCTTTATATTTCTTGACCATTTTTTCAAGTGTAAGGAAACGCTCTTTGTCCGCAGGATAGAAAACAATATCATCTAATCGAACTTCGTCGATATTGCCAGAGTGAAATATTGCCTTCCAGCAGTCCTTGCACGGCTCATCCAGTGGCGATACTTGGTGGTTTATGCAATTACTGCAACAGACGACCACGCCATTTACCTTAATTGGTTTCATCGGTTGTCCTCCTTTGCAATAAGGTAGCTGTTTTTTAGGGTTTTTCGCGCTGCCGCAGATTTCCACGCATTGTCCTTACCGTCTACCCCTAATGCCACATGGGGTCACAGACCCTAAACACTTCTGCTCTGTGCCGGTTGTGTTCTGATACCGGAAAACATCCTGGAGACTTTGTTTAACCTTGTTGCTCCAGTCCTCAAGGGTAACTCGGCAAGTGGCTTGCCTATTGGTGGAGATAGTCGGACTTGAACCGGCGACCCTCTGCGTGCAAAGCAGATGCTCTCCCAACTGAGCTATATCCCCATCTCGGAAGCGGCTTAAAACCCTTTGCTACTCAGCCGCATGATGTTCCCCAATTTGCTGCTTCCTGCACTCTGGAAATACAGGACATTCTTTGCTCCAGAAACAAAGCATGAACATCGTTCCCTATTGGTGGGAAAGGTTGGATTTGAACCAACAAGGGTTGCGCAACTTCCCAGGGCTTAACTCACCCCGCGTCTAACCGTTTCGCCACTTTCCCGGATTGCTCGTCTGTCCGAACCGCCAAGCGTCTTTCCGCTTTGCCATACTTACTCGGAGGTCATATATATAAACAACTCGTTACCGCCCAGCCAAGTGGTACTCCCCACGGTCACATATACACCCGACAAACCATTGCCCTTGGATTTTGCAAAAGGTTGGTGTTTATGCTTTGGTATTTGAGCTTTCTTCAATAAAAGCTTTAAGAGTTGAGCGTTGAATATTTAATTTTGAGTTTTGAACTTTACAGTTCAAATGCCGCCGCTCCCGGTTAGCTCTCTATGTCTAACCAGTCAGAAGCACGGCGGCTATGTTCATCCAAAAATGTAGATTTGATTTTGTTAGAACCTTTTAACAAAATTAAATATCAGCATAGCAGGCTGGAGCCAATTCTTTTTCACTTTACTTATCTGTACTTGGCAAAACAGAGAAGGCATATGATTCGGGGTTTTCGGACGGCAACGAAGTTGATTGCTTAAACGGTTCCGGAAAACTCGTCTGTCACGATTGCTGTGTGTTTCTTACGCCTGTTGAGCAGTTCGATGAGGGACTCCTCAACATTATCCAGCAAATCGGAGTAGACACTTCCGTAGAGCTTTGCTTCATTGTCCGGCTCCCGTTCGTCATCTTCGGGAGAGGGAACCTTGATGTTGTAGGTGTCAAGGACATCCTCAAACATCTCGACAATGAGCATCGCTTCATCGCGGGTATAGATGGTGCCGCTTTGCGGCTTGCACACCTCGCTCATATCAGTAGGAGATTTCCAACTCGGTCAGCGCATTGGAAACCGACAGAGCGGAGTCAATCTCGACCATGAAGTCGTTGATTTCCTTTTCCAGACGAGCCATCTCATCGGCGATGTGAATGGGGTCAACGATTTCCATCGTCTGTGCGGCGATGAAGTCGGCACGGACTTTCTTGATTTCGTCACTGGCACCCTTCATATCGACATTGCCGTAGAGAGACTTGACATACTCATCGGCACGCAGCTCCAGAACATCACCATTGTTCTTATCGGCCTCCATGCGGGCACGACGATTGTCACTGTCCAACTTCTTGAGCAGCATCTGCTTCAGGGGAACGCCGTGGTTCTTCAGCTCGATTGCCTCGGCAACCGTGTACTCTTTGCCGCCGATAGTCACCTTGACGGTGGCGTTGGACAGCGTGACCGCACGCTTAATAGCATCACGGCGGGCAATGAGGTCGTTTGCGGATTGGTAAGAAGCCTGAACTTCCTTACAATAATCGCCGACACTCACACCGGCAACCTTGCTGTTGGCGTGCTTGTTGGCAAAAACGAAAGGGTTCTGCTGCATACACTTCTGGATACGGGAATCCAGCGTCTTGAGCTCACACAGCGCCTTATGGACAGTCATCTTTTCAGTAGTCATAAACTTGTTCTCCTAATCTTTGATTTTTGATAAATTACTTGCCGCGCTCAACGGCTGCTTTCAAACCCTCACTGGGCTTGAAGAATGGAACCCGTTTGGCAGGAATCGGGACAGGCACATTGGCTTTGGGATTTCTGCCGACCCTCGGCGCTCGTTCTCTTGCCTCAAAAACGCCCAGCTCCGTCAGCTTGATTTTCTCACCGGCAGACAAAGTGTCTGTGATGATTTGAAAAACAGCATCCAAAGCAACACGGGCGTTTACCTTTGTCATCCCTGTGCGCTGTGCGAGAGCAGAAATCATCTCTTCCTTGTTCAATAAATCAGCCCCTTTCCTTTATTGGATGAACCGTAAGCCAGTCAACCCGCTTTCAGTTCGCTATATGCTTCCTGCATGGTATCGGCAGAAAACTGAAACTCGCCATCGAGAAAAACCTCGATATGCCCATTGATATGACGGAACTCATACATACCGCCGACCTCCAATCCTCTATCAAGAATGAAATCATATCGTTCCATAATGTCGTCTATGTAATTGTTGTCAGGGTTATATACCATATAGGACAGAAAAACTGTTCCATCCCGCATCTGGTAATCCCCAATCTTGTACGGGATATAGCAGCCATCTGTCGGGCAGGCAATATACCATCCGCTATTTGCCGAGGAGTTCAAAATCACGCCATCACCGGCTTCAGCATTTATCGCCATGCCAATACAACGCTCAATGACTGTGATACCGTTGCGGCTTTCCAGCAGTTCTGTGGTCAACTCAGATGAATCGACAAGCCGATAGCCGCGCAAACCATTCGCCTCCAGCGCAGACAGGAAGCCATTCTCAATTTCCTCGTAATGGTTGATTTCCGTTTCACCGCCGTAGACGCTTACCGTCAGTGTTTGCGGAGGTTTGGAACAACCACAGCAGGAAACCATGAGTAAAATCAAAAGGAAAGACCAGAACTTTTTCATTGTAAGCCCCTTTCCATTGTTGATAACGGGAGGAAGTTTCACCAAACGGATACAGCCGCGATACTCCGACTTCCAAGGATGCACTTTTTAATCTTATCCCGTGGTCATGGCAGCATTTCCATAACACTTGGACACTTTCGTAGTCCCCAACGCCTTGTAAAGCTTTCAGAATTTTGGGTGCCCCCTCACTTACCTTCACTAATACAAGGACTAAGCGTTAAGCGGAAAACCACTCCACGGAATCGTACCGTGCCAGCCTTACGGCATCGAACCTCGCTTCAAGGTGAACCATGTTTCCCCGATAATCAGATACACTCCGCCAAAGCCATATCGCCGGATTTCAAAGATTCCGTGGATACCAAAGTGCCAAACCATATTGCCTCCTATGTGTCTGCGAACCATTCACCATGACCGTTCTGAAACTCCTGTCGTTTTTCATATCAGAAAACACTGCAATTTATTGCGCTGAGTTCGACAGTTCTATGGTGAAAGGCGGCAAACTGAGAAATCAGAGGATTACAATTTGCTTTGAGAAAAGCATATATAACCCGATAGGGGCGATGAGAAGAACCGCCGTGCAGTCTTTTTCCTCCGGCGTAACTCCGGTGGACGCAAGCCAAAACATCAGGGCGCAAATTGCGATGAGTGCAATACCCATCAGCTTCTGCACGACGACTTTCCGGCGGCGTTGGTTTCTTGTGAGCGATTTTCTTGCATAACCTGCCATATCGGAACCCTCCCACTATGTAATTACCACACTCTGCGTTTACACGGGCTTGTGACCGTTTATCGAAAACTCGATAAGCCGCATTACGGCAACCGCACTGGCTCCCCACCTCATTTAACGCCGCCAATTTCCCTTTTACATACGGCGTACCAATGCGAAAAACTTATATATCAGCGTAAGCGGAATGACCGCTTCCCCATTTGACCAAAACTCGTGGGCAAGACACATTTCCGATGATGGTCACGCCATCGGAGCAGCGGGCGATATGCCGCCCATCCTCGTGAGAAAACCTCACAGCAGAACCGGAACGGTTCACAAGCCCTTTTACCCGTTCTTTGAAAACATCATAGGACATATGAAAAACTCCTTTTGTGGATTGGCGGCTTTAGGCATAAGAAAAACCGCCGGACGATTACCCATTCTACAAAACTGCCAGCATTGGCATGGGTTCGGCGGCGGTTCTTCAAAACCCGCAGTTAGTTGTCTTTCTTGGTACGATAGTCCAACTCGTAGGACTTGCCGGTGACGATGCGATGGCAAACCTCAGCCAGATAATTGCGGAAATACCGGTGATTGGAACAGGTGACGGTCAGAGCCTTGCGGTTCTTCTTGGAATACACGGACATAAGGAAGTTGACATCGTGAGATGTCGCCTTATACTGCTCGCCCAGCATGGCGGTGATAACCGTCTGCAAAGTCTTGAGCAGATTGGTCTTGCTCACGGGGTTCTTGCCCATGTCAAACTCGCGGGCAATCTCGCTCATGGCATAACTATCATTGACCGCTTTGGGGTTGATACCCAAATCTACGGCTTTCTGCGCGGTCAGCAGAAAGTTCATCTTCTGGGCGATATGCGCCCAATTCTCGTTGGCACCGATTTTGCCGCAATACTTGTGGAGCTTGAGCAGGTCAATCTGACGCTCTTTATCCACGATAGCGCGGACGGGAACCTTGTCATCGCCCTTCTGCTCGTCCTTGACCCCGATGGTAACATAGGACAAGGTCGTGACTGCGGTGAGCATGGGATTATCAGTGTTTTTGCAGTCCTCAAAGCACATATCCCGGACAGTAGCGGTGTACTCGTTGACCTTTTCGGTCATAGCCTTTTCCGCTTTGGTTGCGTCCTCATACTTGCCGTTCTGGATTGCATCATTGTAATCCTTGACAAGGGCTTCGGCGTCAGAGCGCAACTGTGCCAATTTGGCGATGTTTTCTTCTCTGGTCATTTTGAAATGCCCCTTTCACAGTTTTTTCTTGGGTGATAACAGGTTTATCACTCAATGAAGCCGCCGAAGAAAACCCTCGGCGGCTCTATCAATGATAAACCCGATATTTGAAATGGTTCCGGCTCTGCATTTCGGCGCATGGGGTATATTTTTCCCCACAGCCGTTGCAGTATCGAACGGAACACGCACCATTTCCGATACTCATTTCTATCGGGGACTGTTCTGTTCAATTCGCAATACTTGACCAAATTCGGCTTTCATATCTATATGCCCTTGCTTTCGGCTCCTCGGAGCACAATACCCTTGGGTAGAAAACTCGGACGATACTACTTACTTTCAAAAGTCGTTCTTGTATAGCCATCAGTTATGCAAGCCGCACTTAGGTTCATAGGCGCAAACCTCCGGGGATTTTCACTATCTCGTACCATGAGCCTAACTCTCATGCACCGGCGACGCCTTTGATAGCAAAGGTACTCTATTGACATTCGCTCAATAGTGCGTTGGCTTGCCATTCCCGGAAGTGGCGAACATCTCCGCTTGTATTCCGTGGCTTGCCTTGCGGGGTCTTGCCCTGCACCCTTAACCGCAAGGGGTGTACCCTGTGAGCGGCGGGGCGGCGGGGCGTTCCTTGCGGTTGCGGGGCTGTCCAAAAGAAAAGGGCGGGGGCTTTTCGCCCCCGCCTTTCGTGCGGTGTTGTGTTCGGTTTAGTCCTGTGCGGTGGTCAGTCCGTGCGGGGTCAGTCCCGCCGCCGTGGCTTTCGTCTGTATCTGTCCCACGGTCTTTGCAATCGCCCTTTGCGTTACGCCTAAATAGGTTGCTATCGCCTTGTATCCCTTGCCCTGCATACGCAACCGCAAAATCTGTGCTTGTCTGTCGGTCAGGTTCAGACTTGCGACAAGCGTTTCATAGTCGGCGGCGGCTTGTCTGTCGGTGGTGTAATTGCCGCTGCAATCGTACCCGCCTAAATCGGCGTACTTGTTCAAACGGTGATAAATTGTGTCCAGTCCGTCCGCCGTCAAGTCCTCTATGTAGCTGTACCCGTTGCGGGGGTCTGTCTGAACGGCGCGGGAATTTTGGACGGCCTGCCGCACAGCCCTGTAAACCTCTTGAATGGGTGTTGTTTCATCGTCCCTATATGCGGCACTTTCGTCCGAACGGATATAGACACGGCGGGACAAGCGGCGAACGGTGTACTTGCTATCAAGCCAACTTTCGCCGTTGGCGTGTTCGGCGGCTTGTTCCAAAATGGCAAGGGCGGCGGTCTGAACAAGGTCTATTCCGTCCGAAAGGGTGGTTTCCATAAGGTCAACAAGGGCGGCGGCGGCGTCCTTGTCTGCCGTCACTGTCACTAAATCGCCGTCGGCGTTGTAGGTTGTGGCGGTTGCGGCGTTGGCGTTGCGGCGGGTGTTGTCCAGCGTGGCAAGGTCAGCGGCTATCCCTCTTTTCAGTGCTACCATAGCGGGATTAAATCCGGTGTTGCTTGCGGTGTCCCGCTGTGCGGCGGTCTTGCGCTGTGGGTCAATGCACTTGTTGATAACGCTGTATGCAACGGCGGTTGCAAGGGCGGTCAATTCCTGTGCGGTGTCCTTGCCTTGTGCAAGGGCGGTTTCATAGTTGCGCTTGACGGTTTCAAATGCGCTTTCGGTGGTGGTGTTGGCTTTCGCCTGTGCGGTTGCTTTCGTGTTCGTGTTCATCTTGTGTTTCCTTTCTGCCGTTGGTGTTTTTGGCTTGCGGTGGTGTTGTGGTGTTGTGGTGTCCCGCTTGCCTTGTTCGGCATGAACAAGTATAGCACCACTTGCATACAATGTCAACACAATTTTTTGACATACACCCATGGCCGCAAGGGGTGTACCCTGTTGAAACTGTCCCCGCCTTGCTTGCCGCCTGTCATGCCGCCGTTGCCGCTGTGGTGTCTACTTGCCTTTTCGGTGCTATGGCAAGTAGGGGGGTGGTTATGGTCTTTTCAGCCCCCGCCGACAGCGCAAACAGATGTAGTCGGTTCATCTGACCCAAACCATCACTTTTTATTGCAAGTCCCACACGCCTTGATTTTACTTGCTTTCTCGGCAAAGAATGTCCAGAGGAACATGATTGGTTAAGCCCTTTGCGTGGATGCTTATGAGGAGGATTCAACTTGTCCAAAAGAGAAAAGGGCTTAACTACGCCGCCTGTTATTTATACTTCTGTTTTTCACTGTTTTCCCTATGTTGTCTACTAATTATACTTACATTCCATAAAGGAATGTGGTATAATATCGGTATAATCAAGATAATTAAATAGACTACATCTTGATTGAGAAAGGAGAGCTACGATGGCTAAGATAATCCACATCGACTTCACACAGGAGGCTAAGCCCTCATCTGTCATCGACATTGCCACCGTCCAGCAGAGCTGCCGTAAGCTCAAGGCTGGCCTCATCGCCCCCGCTGCTGAAGAGGTACATACCGACCTTGCCGTCGAGCACTCCGCTGAGCCTATCAAGAGCATGGATGATATCATCCGCATCTCTCAGTTCCTGATTGGACAAAAGCGGTTCAGAGATAATATGCTGTTCATTGTTGGTATTAACTTTGGACTTCGTATCAGTGACCTCCGTATGCTTCGGTTCACTCATATCATCAATGATGATTGCACTTTCCGTGACCGCTTTCCGGTTCTGGAGAAGAAGACACGGAACACTCGCAAGCGTCAGCGCAACCGCTACATCACCATTAACACAGCAGTTGTGGAAGCCGTGACCCTGTATCTTGAGAACACGCCCGGTGTTCACCTCAGCGACTATATGTTCCGCAGCCAGTCCAATAATGGATTGAACGAAAACAAGCCTATCAGCAAACAGGCCGTTGACCTTATGCTTAAGGGTATTGCTAAAGACCTTGGCCTTGGTAATCGTATGGCGACCCACACACTGCGTAAGACCTTCGCCTATCATCAGATGGTGATGAGTGGTAACGACCCCCGCAAGCTGCTGCTTCTCCAGAAAATATTTGGTCACTCCACCGCTGCTCAGACTCTGGACTACATCGGCATCACCAGCGAAGAGATTGATGAAGCCTATCGGAACCTCAACCTCGGCAGCGTCAATCACAACTATCTGGTCGATAGTGACATTGGAGAGACTGAGATTTTGATGGCCTAATGACCATCTGCTGCACCATGATAATCGCATATCGGATAAACAAGTTAGGACACACCGAGTGTCCTGGCCGTTTCGGAAAGTCCTTGTGACACAGGGCTTTTCGATTCAAAGGTTATAAAGAAGGAGGAGTTTGAAAAAAGAGCATTAAAAAAGCTACTCAAAGCAGGTTACAGGAGCTGCGTTGATAGCGACAGTATAACCAGTCGAGCGGCTTTTTTGTGTCCTAAAATTTTTTGGATGGTTTGGTTAATCAAAAATACGCAGAAAGGATGTGATGACACCACCAAATGAACCAGATAACTATTGTTGACGCCCGTATGGGCAGAGGTAAATCGTCGGCAGCTATTCGTTACATGAACCGGCACAAGGACAGCAAGCGGTTTTTGTACATCACCCCATATCTGGACGAGGTCGGGCGTATCTGCGAACGCTGCGACTTTGACCAGCCGGACAGTGACCACATGAGCAAGTCATCTGAGTTGAAACTGCACCTTCGTCTTGGACATAATGTCTCCGCAACGCATTCGCTGTTTTATCTGATGGACGACGAGGCACTGAAGCTAATTCGAGAGAAGCACTATTCTCTTATCGTAGATGAGAGCATCCAGGTGATAGAGAGGTTGAATATCACTGATAAGGATTTCGACCTGATTGTCACACAGCTCGCTGAAGTTTTAGAAGACGGATGCATCCAGTGGAAAGATGAGGAGTACACCGGGCGGTTCAGCGATTACAAGGAGATGGCGAACACCCGCTCACTATTCCGGCTGGACAATGCGTTGCTGAACATTCTCAATCCAGAACTACTTCGCTCATTTGACGAAGTGTTCATGCTGACCTATCTTTTCAATGGGCAGTACCAGAAAGCATACCTGGATTATTTCGGGTTTGACTACAGAGTAGTTGGTGTGGAAAGCGACGCCAATGGCTATCGATTCTCTGACAGGCCGGACGAACCGCCGCCCCTGGATTACCACGACCTGATACATATTGTGGACAGCCCAAAACTCAATGCTGTTGGGGACAAGACTTATACCCTATCCAAGTCATGGTACGACAAACGGGGGTATAACAACGCTGAGATTCGCACGCTGCGAAACGGCATGAAGAAGTTCTTTCAAAGTGTCCAAGGCGGTGGTCAGGATACACGACTGTGGACTTGCTACAAGAGCGATGTAAACAAACTGGTGGACAGCAAAACAGGAAGGTTCCGAAAGAACTTTTTACAGACCAGTGCCAGAGCGACCAATGAGTACAAAGACCGTACCGATGTGGCATACATGGTCAACCGGTTTGCAGACCCCAACATCATGAAATTCTTCCATGCCCAGAATATTACTATTGATGCGGATGCCTTCGCACTGTCAGAGATGCTGCAGTGGATATGGAGAAGCGCCATTCGTGATGACCGCCCCATTAACCTATACATACCGAGCAAGCGCATGAGAGAGTTGCTCATAAATTGGATAGACACGACGAACGGAGGAAAGACGATTGCAGAATAGTTACCCTTATACATATGAAGATTCCGATGAACTGTGGCTCAAGCAGGAGGAGATTCTTGAGAACCCGCTTGAAAACGAAGCGGAGCTGGAACGATACATAGAGCGCGAGCGGATGCGCTTTTACCGAGAATGGTTTCAATATACAGCCGAAGACTACGAGTAAGGCTTTTATTTTTCTCCTATCATAGCAATTAAATATAATACAACTGTGAGGTGAGCAAGTCTGGCAAAACAGTTAGTATGTCAGAAGTATATCTTCAAACTGCATAGCAGCAGACTGCGAAAGGCCAAGTGGAAGCTGACGCTGCCCATAGCGGAGGCGAGACGAAACGATGAGGTCATTTCGCTTGCAGACAGCCAGGTATTGCGCTGGCTGGATGAGCTGAACGGGATTACAGATGCTGAGGTCAGAGCGAAGGAAATCAAGATGGAAATTCGGCGTCTGCGCAAAGAGCAGAACAGTGTGCAGAATCGTCGCCGCATCAAGCAGCTTTATGCGCAACTGGACACCATCCAGTTCAAGCCGGATTATCTGTGCGTAATCATCGACAAGGAAAAAGATTATCACCGTGCCTGCCGTGGATTCAGCATTAACGGCATCAAGTATCAGCGGCTCTTGGGGACGAACGGCGGCGTCAAGAATGAGACGATTGTCTTTGTCAGCGAACGGCACGCAGATGAAATCCGTAGGCGTATCAACAATGGTCGCAATATGGAAAAGGCGATGGTACCTGCCAAGCTGGAAGCTTATAACGCATTGACTTGCAGCGCATCCATCCCCGTGTCTATGCCGCACGGTATTCTGGTGGTGAGCGACTGTGAGACGGAGTTCCTGTCCAATATTATTTACCTGAACGATGAGGGCGACGGCGAACCTGTGATGGAGGAGCGTAAGCAAACGACGGTGCAGCTTAAGGAGTCAGACGGATATGGCCTGATGCTTCCATCTCTGGCAAGGCGTTGGTCAGAGGAGCTTGAACTTGACTATCTTGTCAGCGGAGTGAACACCAGATTCTCATGGGAGAAGGGCATGGTATTTACCTTTGACTTTTTGGACTTCGCCGAGAATATCGCAGGGACTTACATTGTCAAGGACGCATGGGGTAACGATGTGGATGTGCGGAATGTGGAACTGATACTGACAACATCCATGCTGAAGCTGTGGGACGCCTATGACAGCTGCGATGACTATGTGCAGAATTGTCTCCGCAACGGTTATACCTTCGGCGTGGCGAAGACCTGCCCCAGAGAGCTGGAAAGCGAGAGAACACTGAACTATCAGTTCATCCAGAGCTATGAGCTGGATGACGCAGATATGGAGCAGCTCATCAAGCCAACAATGGATGAGATAAAGGATGTGCTGTATGCCGATTGGGCAAAAACCGTTCTGTTTCTCAAAGGCGCAGGGCTGAACGAAGAGAATGTCGGCTGCATGGAAAACGACTTTATAAAGGCGCTGATGATTGAGCCCCACATTCTTAACGACCCCTATGTTCAGAGTAGCGTTTACCAGATGATAAAGAACCGCATTAACGAGGCCAAGGTGGGTGTGCTGAAGGTACACGGAAATTATTCCATTGTGTCCGGCGACCCCTACTCCCTCTGTCAGCACATCTTTGCCATGCCGGTGACGGGGCTGTTAAAGGCCGGTGAAATCTATAACCAGTACTGGTGCCGACAGGGCACGCAGAAGTTGGCCTGCTATCGAGCACCCATGACCTGCCACAATAACATTCGGCTGGTGTATCCGAATCACAGCGAAGTGGCTGCTTACTGGTATCAATATATGACGACCTGCACTATCTTCAATTCGTGGGACACTGCTGCCCATGCCCTGAATGGCATGGACAAAGATGGCGACCTTGTGATGCTGACCGATAACGATGTTCTCGTCCGCAACCTGAGAGAACTTCCTGCGCTGATGTGTGTGCAGCGTAATGCCAAAAAGAAAATCGTCACCGAGGCAGACTTCATTCAGGCGAATATCGACAGCTTCGGCGACGATATCGGAAAAACAACAAACTGGATTACCTCCATGTTTGATGTGCGGGCGCAATTCAAAAAAGGCAGCGAAGAATACGAGGCGCTTGATTATCGTATCAAGTGTGGACAGTTATTCCAGCAGAATGCTATCGACAAGGCCAAAGGTATTATTGCCAAGCCCATGCCGAGAGAATGGCACGACCGCCACAGCGTCAACACCATTGAAGACCCCGCCAAGCGCCGCTTTTATCAGAAAATCGTAGCGGATAAGAAGCCGTATTTCATGCGTATTATCTATCCTGCGCTGATGAAGCAATACAATACATACATAAAAAACACCAATAAGAATGCCATGCGTGAATTCCAGATGACGGTAGATGAATTGCTGGAGCTGCCGCCTAACGAACTGAACGACCGACAAAAGGACTTTCTCCGCTACTATGAGTCCCGGATGCCCGTGGGTAATCACGACTGTGTGATGAACCGGATATGCCGCCGTTTCGAGCAAGAGTTTGACGGGTATCTCGGACGGCACAGTGCAGAGACGGAGTTTGACTACACCGTTATGAAAAGCGGCGCCGCTTATACCCGTTCACAGTACAACGCAATTCTGAAGCTGTATGAGAATTATAACCACCGGCTGCGCAGCTATGCTGTGTTTGCGAACTACGAACGGGTAGACGAGTATGACACCTTCTCCAAAATGATGGAGATGCGCACGGAGTTCGAGCAGGAGTGCAGCAAGATTTGCTCCAATCGGTTTGCCCTGTGCGACATCGTATTGGACATTTGCTACCGGAAGAGCTCGACCAAACGGTTTGCATGGGAGATGTGCGGAAATGAAATCATCTGCAATCTGCTGAACAAGCACGAGGGATTGATTTCTTATCCGACTATCGACCCCGCCGGAGAAATCGTGTTCTGCGGGAATCGCTTTACCCTGAGACAAAAAAGACTGGAGGAATTCAATGAGCATTGTTCTTAACGAATATGACTGGGCGGAGAGAATGTTGAACAACCACGAGCTTGGGCAGAAACCCGTGGAGACGCTTAACCGCATTTCAAGATACTACTATGCGAACCAATACAGCAAAAAAGAGATTCGGCGGCTGCTCGACTCCTTTATGCTGCAGTGCGACCCATCCGTCTCGCTTGTCCAGTGGTCGGATATTCTGGACAAGCTGACAAAGAATGTCGCTAAGTTCCCATTGATTCGGTTGGACGGGGTTGACATCACCGATAACGAACTGCGAAAGATTGAGTCGCTTGAAGGAAAGCAGCTTCGGCGGTTGGCGTTCACGCTGTTGTGTGTTGCCAAGTACTGGGATGCCGCATCCGACAAGAACAATCACTGGGTCAACAGTTCCGATAAGGAAGTCATGCAGATGGCAAACATCAACACCTCTATCAAACGGCAGAGCCTTATGTTCGCAGAACTGCGCAGTGCCGGATTTATTCGATTTTCCAAAAAGATTGACAACCTGAATGTGCAGGTGTGTTTTATGGAGAACGGTAAAACAGCGATACATATTCAGGACTTCCGCAACCTTGGCTATCAGTACATGAAGCATTATGGCGGACAATACTTTGAGTGCGAGAACTGTGGTCTGACGGTAAAGGTGCAGGAGCCCGCCAAAGGTCGTCCGCAGAAGTATTGCCCCAACTGCGCTGTGGAGCTTCACACAAGACAGATTGTAAATTCAGTAATGCGCCGAAGACAGGCTTTGAAAAATTGAATCTGTTTACAAAAAGTGCCCCCGTCAAACAGTTGTGCCACAAGGTAAAAGGGCGTGTTTGATGGGGTGTTGTAATGAATGATAAAAGCAAATCTATAAAATAAAAATTTGAAGCAAAGGATGATAGTTCAGTGATTGCAATTACTTTATCAGAAAAAGAGGCCATTCGTGAGAAGTTCCCCCGTGTTCACATTGTGCGCACGATGAAGAGCGACTCAAAACGGCATCATTATTATATGGTTGAGGAGGGCGCCCCCATGAGACTGTTGCGCAGCCTGCGTGGGCAGGAGCGCCCTCGTGACAAACGAAAGGGAGTGTAAGCCATAGGCACCAATACAGCAAGCTATAAAGAAATGCGCAACATCGTTATGGGAAAGCTGGTTGACCACACCATAGACGATGAGTACGAGGATTTGAGCGAGCGTCTGTTTGGTGAGGGCAACTGCTTCAACTCCAGTGAAGTCCGGAAGAGGATGTACGGGATGCGTACCATCATCGAAGCTATTGAGCGTGATGGTGAGGACGCCGTATGCGATGAAGAGCAGCTGTCTGCACTGGAGACCAGACGCATTGAGCTGCTCAAGGAACGACAGAAGTTCTTTGACCAGAGAAATGCATTCAACAAACTAATTCGTGAGCGTTCCCGACAGGAGGAACTTAACGAGATTCTTGTGGAGGCAGTCAGGAACGGAAACTTACCTCGCCTTGCCTATGAGCCGTGCCACATCGAGTCGTCCGACAATGACCTGTTGGTCAGTCTCAACGACATCCATTACGGTGCGGATGTGGACAACCATTGGAATACATACAACTCAGATGTGTGCAGAGAGATGATGTGCCGATATCTGGACAGGGTCGTTGCTATTGGTGAGACTCACGGCAGCGAGAATTGTATTGTCTGGTCAAACGGTGACGCAATCAGCGGCAATATTCACCAGTCTATTGCTGTCACCAACAAAGAGAATGTGATTGAGCAAATCAAGGGTGTTTCAGAATTGATTGCAGAGTTCATTGCCGAACTGAGCAAGCATTTCAAGTCTGTGGTGTTTGTCAGTGTGGCGGGCAATCACAGCCGCATTACGCCCAACAAGGATGACGCTTTGCTCAGTGAGCGTTTAGACGACTTGGTCGAGTGGTATCTCGGCGCACGATTGCAGAACTTTGAGAATGTAACGATTGGTGCAGCGGAAGGAAGCTCCGTCAAAATCGACAGCACCATGTATCTTATCAATATCCGTGGCAAGACATACTGTGGCGTCCACGGAGATTTTGATGGTTCCGCCAGCAAAGTGCAGGCATTGCAGACAATGGCAAGAACTCCGCTGTACGCCGTGTTGTCCGGGCACTTGCACCATAACAAGATTGATGAAGTGCAAGGCGTCAAGACCATCATGGCAGGAAGCTTTCTCGGAATGGATGATTACTGCGTACAGAAACGAATTTACGGGAAAGCAGAGCAGATGGTATGTATCTGCGATGCAGAGGGAGTTCGCTGTTCTTACGGCGTCCCACTTCAATAAACAACCCGCGAGGGCTGTCCGCAATGGGCAGCCCTCTTCTGATTTCATCGAGACTTTGGTTCCACCACCTATTCCGTTTCTGGAGAAGGAACGCAGTACGCATATTACAAGGCAGGCAACTCGAAGGTGAAGAACAAAGGTGGCTCCGCTGGCGTCTGGTGGGGGCGTTCTCCTAATTCTGGCTACAGCAATAATTTCTGTTATGTCACCAGCAGCGGCACCGCCGACCGTAACAACGCCAGCTTCAGTCGTGGCGTCGCTTTCGGCTTCTGCGTCTAACCTCTCCACCCCGCCGCATTTGCTTTGACGCAGAATATAAGTTTTTACACGGGGTCGTGGTCAAGCGGCTAAGACACCGCCCTTTCACGGCGGTAACGATGGGTTCGATTCCCTCCGACCTCACCATACTTTGGGAGAGTGGTAGAGCGGTCAATTACAGCAGACTGTAAATCTGCCGCCTTCGGGCTGCGTTGGTTCAAATCCAACCTCTCCCACCATATTGCGGGCAGGACAAGCGGTTAAGTCGCAGGTCTCATAAACCTTGAGGAATCGGTTCAACTCCGATGCCCGCAACCAGTTTTTAATTCAATAGAAAGCGAGGTGGCTTGTATGCCCCGAAAAACAAAGCAAAACGAAATCACAAGCCCTGAGCTTTTAAGTCAGGTCAACCCGGAAAACATCCGTCTAAAGCATGATTTTATTGCCTATCTGCAGTCAGTGCAGCGCAGCCCTAAGACGATTGCGGGCTATGCAAATGACCTGGACATCTTCTGGGTTTGGAATTTGCAGAACAATGGGAATAAGTTTTTCCCGAAAATCTCCAAGCGTGATTATGCTGCATATCAGCATTGGCTCATCAATGAGAACGGCAATTCTCCCGCTCGTGTGCGGCGATTGAAGTCTGCGATTTCCTCGCTCTCCAATTATGTGGAGAACATCTTGGATGATGAAGATGAGTTTAAGGGGTTCCGTTCTACCGTAAGAAAGATAGAGAACCCTGCTATGCAACAGGTGCGAAAGAAAACGGTGTGGAGCGATGAGGCGCTGGATAAGCTACTTGATGACCTGCTTGCTTCCGGGCAAAACAAAAAAGCCTGTGCCGTGGCTCTCGCTATGTGCAGTGGACGGCGTAAGGCAGAGCTTTGCCGATTCCGGGTTGACGATTTCAAAGACGACAACCTTGTATGCGGCGGGGCGTTGTACAAGACCAGTGAGCCGATTCAGACAAAAGGGTTCGGCCTGGGCAAATACATTTACTGCTACACGCTGGCAAAAAAGTTCAAACCATATTTTGATGCATGGATGCGTGAACGGACGGAACTTGGTATTGAAAGTGAGTGGCTGTTTCCTGCTGGAACGACAAGTGAACAAATGAGTGAGACAACGCTCAACAGCTGGGCGAACACCTTTAGCAGGATGACAGGTGAAGATTTTTACTGGCACAGTCTGCGGCATTACTTTACAACGCACCTTTCCAAGCTCGGTTTGCCAGACAATATCATTCAAGACATCATCGGGTGGGAATCTGCTGACATGGTTCGCGTTTATAAAGACCTGAGCGCAGAGGAACAGATTTCGCAGTACTTTGACGAGAATGGTGATATTCGGTCTGACGCACAGAAGTCACTGTCAGACCTGTAACGGAAAGGAAGGCAAGGATGGATATTAAAAGGGTCGATTTAATCCAGCAGCTTGTGGACAGGCATGGCTACACGAAGAAGGCCGCCACAAGCATTGTTGATGATTTTACCAATCTTATTTTGGAAAATCTCGAAGAGGGCAATACAATTTCAATTCACAACTTCGGTTGTTTCGATATTTTGGAACGCAAGGCGCGAAGCTGTCCGAACCCACAGACCGGGGAGAAGGTCGATGTCCCTGCGCACTGGATTCCCCGCTTTTACCCTGGCAACAAAATGCGTATGGCCGTTAAGCTGTGGGAGGGAAATCATAAAAGGGGGCTGATGTAAATGGCAGACGCCCCGAGACGCAGAAAGCTTGAAAAGACGACAGATGACTCAATGCTACTCCAAACTTCTCAGAAGTTTTACTGCTGCAGATGCGGCACATCGTATAGCCGCAAGAAAGGGTATTTCCCTGTTAGCCACAGCCTGATGTATCGTGGCTCCGGCTATCTGCCTGTCTGCAACGACTGTGTAGAGGATATGTACGAACAGTATAGAGATTCTCTTGGTGATGACAAAGAGGCTATGCGCCGGATGTGTATGAAGCTTGACCTATATTGGAATGAAGACATTTACAATATGGTGGAGCGCACCGTAGGCGTTAATTCTCGTATTCGTAATTATATTGGGAAGACCAATCTGATTCGATATATTGACAAGACTTTCGACGATACTATCGCCGAGGGCAATGCATTGGATTGTCAGCGCTCCGGCGCCATCTACCAAGAGCACCCCCAAGCATTGGATGAAATCGAAGAGACACCAGTTGACCAGAAGATTGTCGATTTCTGGGGTGCGGGATTTACATCTGATTTTTATGTAGAGCTTGAGCGGCGCTACCAGGACTGGACAAACGGCGTTCCTGTTGTGGAACCGAGTGAACGGTCTTTATATAAACAGATTTGCATTTTGGAAGCGACAATCAGTCGTGACAGTGCGCAGGGTAAAGCGATTGACAAGAATGTCAACGCACTCAATACGCTGCTTGGCAGTATGAACTTGAAGCCCGCGCAGAAAAAAGAAGGCGCAGATGCGGCGGTCGATGGGACGCCGTTCGGCGTGTGGATTCGGAAGTGGGAAAACACAAAGCCCATTCCAGAACCAGACCCGGAGCTGAAGGATGTGGACGGAATTGTCCGCTACATCACGGTTTGGTTCCTGGGTCACCTTTGCAAAATGCTTGGCATCAAGAATACATACTGCAAGCTGTATGAAGATGAAATTGCCAAGATGCGCATTGAACGACCTGAATATGAGGACGAAGATGACGAAACAATGTTTAACGACATTTTCAGTTCGGACAAGGCAGGCGTGACTGAGTGACGCGACAAGAGCGCATTATGAGTGGCGCCGCCGTATGGTGCGCCTACTACCGAGCGAACCCCCATCGGTTTGCAAAGGACTACCTGCACCTTGACTTACATCTTTTCCAAAAAATTCTGCTGGTAATGATGAATGTCTCTACGACATTTGTTTTTATTGCGAGTCGAGGTCTTGGCAAAACATTTTTGTCGGCAATCTTCTGCTGCATCCGCTGTATTTTATACCCAGGTACAAAGATATGTATCGCCTCCGGTACACGGGGTCAGAGTATCAATGTGCTTGAAAAGATACAAACAGAATTGCGGCCATGTTCACCGGAGCTGTGTAATGAGATTGACGATAAGCAGACCAAGATAAATGCGACCAATGCACAGATTGTTTTTAAGAACGGTTCGTTTATTAAGGTCGTTACTGCCAGCGATAATGCACGAGGTAATCGTGCCAATATTCTGCTGATTGATGAGTATCGCATGGTCTCCAAGGATATTATTGATACGATTCTCCGAAAGTTCCTGACGAATCCGAGACTTCCCGGATACCTGAACAATCCCGCCTACAAGCATTTGGCAGAGCGCAATAAAACGCTGTATCTTTCTTCTGCTTACTTCAAAGACCATTGGTCTTATACCAAAGCTGAGGATAATTGCCGATTTATGCTGGACGATAAGCGAAAGGACTTTGTGTGTGGATTCCCGTATCAGCTGGCAATTCAAGAGGGGCTACTGTTCAAAGAGGATGTGGCAGACCAGATGGCAGAGTCTGACTTCAGTGAAGTGAAGTGGAGCATGGAGATGGACGCCCTTTGGTTTGGCGACACTGACGGTTCGTTCTTTGAGTTCAACTCTATCTCGAAGAACAGGCGTATTAAATATCCCATGCTACCCGAGAGGGTCTCAGTTCTTCTTGGCAACAACAAAATCAAAATTCAACCCAAGCAGCTTGGTGAAAAACGAATCTTATCTGCGGATATTGCGTTGATGTCCAGCAAAAAGCATAACAACGATGCGACGGCTGTGTTCATCAACCAGATGCTTCCAACCAAATCCGGAAGGTACACAAGCAATATCATTTATGGTGACTCCTCAGAGGGACTTCATACAGAAGACCAGGCTCTGGTTATCCGCAAGCTTTACGACGAGTTCGATTGCGACTATATTGTGCTGGACTGCACAGGACTTGGCCTGGGCGTGTATGATGCTTTGGTTCGTGATATGGTTGACCCGGAAAGCGGCGAAATTTATCCTGCGCTGTCCTGTTGTAATAATCAGGAGATGGCGGACAGATGCACGGTAAAGGGAGCAGATAAAGTAATTTGGGCAATCAAGGGTAATCCTGCGCTGAACTCCGAATGCGCTGTCCTGCTGCGTGAGGGCTTCCGAAGCGGTAAGATACGCCTTCTCGTTACAGAGTATGAGGCGGAAAATATCCTGTCTGAAATCAGGGGATATGCCAGCCTTTCACCGGCTGAGAAGGTCAGACTACAAATGCCGTACATCCACACGACCTTGTTGGTTGACGAGCTTGTCAAACTACAGCATGACGAGTCTGGTGGGCGGGTAAAGATTTTTGAACGGGCGGGTATGCGGAAAGACCGCTATTCCAGCCTTAGCTATAACTACTATGTGGCGGCGCAGCTTGAGAGTAAGCTTATCCGCACAAAGGCGGCAGAGTTTAACTCCAGCGATATCTTCATGTTTAAGCCGCCCAAAATAAAATAGAAAGGTGGTGATACCTGAGTGAGTAGTTCTGAAAACGGCAAGTCTACCAATATGGAGGGCATGATTGGTATCTCCAGAAAGTTCGCCCTACTCAATCACTTGATTACAAGGGATTTGAACAACAACACCAATGCGCCTACATTTTCTCTATATAAGAAAGACGACATTGCTACATATCTGACCGACCCGTACCGATATGAGAAGCAGCTGCGCAAGGCAGTTACTTATATCTACGGGGCAAGTTCTCATTTCCGCAGGCTCATCCAGTATTTCACTGGCCTTTCCGATTTTGCGTATGTCGTATCTCCATACCATATTGACCCGAAGGCCGTTAATATGAAATCGGTCAACCGCAATTACAGAAAGGTCTTGAATACCATGTCTGCAATGAATGTGCGGTCGCAGTTCCCTAAAATACTGACAGTGTGTTTGCGCGAGGACACTTTTTATGGGACGCTGTGGGTCACAAGCGACAGTATCACCATCCAGCAGCTTCCGGCTGATTACTGCGCTATCTCGACCATTGAGGGGAATGTGCTGAATGTGACATTCGATTTTTCTTATTTTGATGGTCACTCACAGTATCTGGAGTTCTATCCGACAGAGTTCCAGACAAAGTATAAGGTTTATCAGAAGCATAGGCAGAAAAAGTGGCAAGAGCTGGATTCCCCGACATCCTTCGCTATCAAGTGCAACAACGACATTCTGGATTATGCCATTCCTCCGTTCGCAGGTATTTTGCGGGAGGTGTATGACCTCGAAGATTATAAACAGCTAAAGCTCACTAAGACCACTCTTGAGAACTATGCCATGCTGGTTATGACGCTTGGTATCAATGATGACGGCGAATGGCAGATGGATTTGGACAAGGCCAAAGAGTTTTGGCGCAATCTGGATTCCGTACTGCCAGAGGAAATCGGCAGTGTCCTTTCCCCCATGCCTATCAACAAGATAAGCTTTGAGAAATCCAATACTGGTGATACGAATACCATCTCTGACGCAGAACAGAATCTCTTTACAGCGGCTGGTGTATCTTCACTCCTGTTCAACAATGATAAAGCATCCGCAAATGCGCTGCTGCTTTCTATTAAGGCAGACCAAGCGGTTACCTTTGGCATTGTAAAAAGCATTGAGGATATGGTCAACCGCTTCATTCAGTATCAGGGGTACGGAAAGAATTTCAAAATCACTTTCCTTGATTGCAGTCCTTTCAACAGAAAAGAGCTGGGAGATATGTATCTCAAAGCGTGTCAGTATGGTCTTCCTTTTATTTCCATGTATGCGGCATCGCAGGGATTGTCTCAGAGCGAAGTTGATTGCATGAGCTTCCTTGAAAATGATGTGCTCGGTCTTGCTGAACGGTTTAAGCCGCTGCAGAGTTCTTCTACGCAGAGTTCTTCTGCAAGCACTGCAGCAACCGATGAGGGAGGCGCTCCGCAGAAGGATACGGGTGACCTGACCGACTCCGGCGAACAGTCCAGAGAAGACTCTGACGACTGGGGCTAATCGGAGGTATGTATATGGAGAATTTCATTTATGTGTTTGATGAGAATGCTCGTGACCAGTTGCTGTCCAAAGGGTGTGAAATGCTGGGGCAAAATAACGAGAAACATATCTTTGTGTTTTTGAATACAGGCAATCTGAATTTTGAAGACGAGGATATTCGATATGTACTGTCAGACACGCTGACATTCTGACCCACGCTTGCACAAAGCGTGGATTTATTTTAGCCAAAGGTGGTGAACTGTGATATGGGCGAGAGAAACATGAGCATTGTGTTCTCTTCCGGAATACGCAATCTTGTTGAACGCAATTCGTCTTTTGACAGTGGCGTTCTCCGTGTAGCGTACACCGGGAAAAACCGCAATAACAGCTTCATCAGCAAGGAAACCTTTGAACGATGTATGCCGAGTATCTATAACTGTCCTATTGTGTGCAACTACGACAGGGAATCAGATACCATCGGGTCACATGATATGGAGCTTGTCTCTGACGATAATGGAATGCGGATTGTGAATATCACGCAGCCGGTAGGTGTGATTCCTGAAAGCGCAAAGTATTGGTGGGAGGAAATTGAAGATGACTCCGGCCTGCATGAATACCTCTGCGTGGATGCGCTTATCTGGAAGCGGCAGGAAGCATACCGCAAAATCAAAGATGACGGCATCACGGATGAGTCTATGGAGATTACCGTGAAAGAGGGCGGAATGGTCGATGGCGTATATGTTATTGACCGATTTGAGTTTACCGCCTTTTGTCTCTTGGGTACGGCAAAGCCGTGCTATGAATCAGCATCGTTGGAGATGTTCTCATGTGATGATTTCAAACAGCAGCTTGCAATGATGATGCGAGAATTCAAGGATTCGTTTACTACAGCACAACCCTCGCAAGAGGTTGGCATACACCCACAAAATTATTCGGAAGGAGGAGAAGAGGTATTGGAACAGAAAGTTGCACTGATGGCAGAATTCGGCCTGACTGCCGATATGCTTGACTTCAACATTGAGGAGTTTTCCGTGGAAGAGCTTCGGGCTAAGTTTGAAGAGTTGAAACCCGCCACCGCTGCTCCCGCAGCAGAACCCGAGAAAGGTACTGAAAACTTTGCCCTGGAAAGCCAGTTCCGTCAGGAGCTGTTTGGCGCTCTGGAGGCAGAAAAGGTTGAGACCTGCTGGGGCATGGATTCTCACTATTGGTTCTGGGACTATGACCGGGATGCGTCCGAAGTGTACGCAACCGATGTCACGGACTGGAATCTTTACGGTTTCCCTTACTCAATGGATGGCGACCATGTGGTCATTGATTTTGCCGGTAAGAAACGCATGAAGCTTGCACTTGTCCCGTTTGACGAGGGCGGGCAGGCTGACCCCATCAGCGGTATGTTTGCAAAGGTTGCTGAGAAGTACACCGCAAACGATACCCAGTGGGCGGAGAAGTACCAGACCGCCTCCGACACGATTTCGTCTATGGAGAACGAGCTTGGCACTTTGCGCCAGTTTAAGACAGACACCGAGAACGCCATTGCCAAGGGCGAGCGGGATGAAGTCTTCGCTCAGTTTGAAGACTTGGTCGGCGTCGAGGCATTTGAAAATCTGCGTGAGCACTGCATGGACTACACGGCAGATGCTTTGGAGGAAAAATGCTACGCAATCCGTGGCAGAAGCGGCGTGACCGCAAAGTTCTCTTATGAACCCAAAGCCCCCAAACTGCCCATCCAGCGAGCAGAACCGACGCAGGAGCCTTATGGCGGTGCGTTTGCTGAGTATGGCTTTTCTAAGCCCAGTCAGCACAATTAAATAAACAACAAGGAGGAGTCGATTATGGCTTATACAGTTATCCGTACCGATTTGATGAGCGGTACCAAACAGCCTGCTGACCTCGTTTCTCTGCGCTTTTATGGTGCGGACGGTCAGCCTGCCGAGGTTGAAAACGGCGTTATCGTCAAGCTTCAGGGATATGAAGATGGTGAGCGCGAGGTGATGAAGGCTGTCGCCGCTACTGCGGACGATGACCTGAATGAGTGCGCTATCGTTGCTGGCGTTGAGGTTATGTACGATGAGCGCAAGAAGAATCTCGATGAGTATATCAACGAGGCCGGTAAAGCAGTGCGTGGTTATATCCCCCGCAGCCGCAACATTTTCTCCGTGACCAAAGAGGGTTTTGTGGGCGGTACTGCTCCCACCAAGGGCGCCAAGGTCGGCATTGGTACTGGTGGCAAGATTGATGCTGCTGGTACTGGTTTCGGCACCTGCGTGGATGTCGAGGTAGCCGGTCGTTATACCTACTATGCCATTAAGATTGGCAAAACTGAAACCACTGCGGCATCTACCCCCAGTGTTGGCGGTTAATTTGAAGGGAGGAGAATAACTATGGCTGAAATGAAAGATATCATCAAGATTGCCGTCGATGCCTATCACGGCAATGTTGAGCAGTATTCCGTTGGTCAGTCTATGGAGCTTTTGCAGAAGGCTCTGATTGAGGCCAATGGCGGCAGCACAACTCTGAATTACAAAAATATTCGTGACGGCAAGTGCAGTGGTCTGTTTACCCTGATTGAGGAAGTCCTCAGCCGCACCGTTGTTGAGGGTCTGCAGGGCGATGAATATTTCAACGCACTGGTTGATTTCCGCAATGTCGCTGAGGGTGACAAGAACATCTTTGAAGTGGAGGACAGCACCCTGTTCATCGTATCCGAGGCAGCGGACGGCACTCAGGGCATCCGTCGTCAGCGTCTTGGCGGCTTCAGCGAAGTGTCTATTCCCACTTCACTGAAGGTTGTGAAGATTTACGAAGAACTCAACCGTGTGCTTTCCGGTCGTGTTGACTTTAACCACTTTATCAACAAGGTGGCTGAGTCCTTCCGTCAGAAGCTGCTCAACGATGTGTATGCTCTGTGGAGCAATGCATCTGCACAGGACTTCGGTGGCGTGACCTACTTCCCCGCCGCTGGTGCATACGATGAGGACGAACTGCTCGACCTGATTGCTCATGTTGAGGCTGCTGCCGGTGGCAAGGCTGCTACTATTATCGGCACTAAGAAGGCAATCCGCAATCTGGATGTCACTCCTCTGGGTGACAAAGCGAAGGAAGACCTGTACAACATGGGTTACGCCGGTAAGTTCTATGGCACTCCTGTCGTTGTGGCTCCCCAGCGTCATAAGGTCGGCTCTACCGACTTCGTGCTGGCAGACGATATGCTGACCATTATCGCCGGTGACGACAAGCCCATCAAGTGCGTGTACGAAGGTGACCCCATTGTTATCATGGGCGAGCCTACCGCCAACGGTGACCTGACGCAGGAATACCTATATGGCGAGAAGTACGGCATGGGCATCGTCCTTGCTGGCGGCAATGCCGGTATTGGCCGTTACGAAATCGCCTAACGGATAGACAACAGACAAAAGCGGGGCTCCTTGCGAGCCCCGCATTATGTATGAAAGGGAGATGTTATGTCTAACGAAACAGTAAGCAAGCCCAGAACACGCCGCAGCCCGGCAGAGGGCACAAGCACCGCCGCAGAGCGGCCTGCTGCGGAAGTCTCCGAAACCACAAAAAAGCCTGTGGTTCCGAAGGAGATTGACCCCAATCAGATTATCACTGTTCGCAACGGCTTCCAGGGACGGCTTGTTTATAAGAGCAAGCGCACCGGCGAGCGTTGGAGCTGGGAGTCTTTTGGAGCAGAGCAGGATATGGAGCTGAGCGAATTGAAAAACGCAAGGAACTCCAACAAGAAATATTTCATCAACAACTGGTTCATGTTTGATGAGGACTGGGTTATCGACTATCTCGGTATGAGACAGTATTACAAGAACTCTTTGAACATTCAGGATTTCGACCAGTTGTTCAAGAAACCCGTTGGCGAGATTGAGGATATTATTTCCAAGCTCTCGGAGGGACAGCGGAAGTCTGTGGCGTATCGCGCCAAGCAGCTTATCGCAGAGGAGGAAATCGATTCAAACCGGGTGATTAACACATTGGAGAAATGTCTTGGTGTTGAGCTGGTGGAACGATAAAGGAGCGTGACGGTGAATGAGTGTTTCTTATGATGTGTTCACAGGTGCGTTCCTCTCTAAAGTATCAGAATTTGATTTTGTCAATATGCGTGTATTTGAGCGCAACTCTTTGATTGACGGTTACATGAAGCGAGCCATTGCAGCTTTCAGAAAAATCTGCAAGTACGACCTCTCGACTACCGGCGATGATGTTATCCGTGAGTTTGATATCGATATTGCCGACGGAGATTTGGATGAGCTGGCAGATATTATTTCCGAGGGTATGCTGGTACAGTGGATGAAACCTTTTACATACAGGCAGGAAAGTCTTGAGAGCGTCCTGAACACAAGAGACTTTACCACCTATTCCCCCGCCGAACTGCTGATGCGGATTGGAAACGCATACAAAGCAGCTCAAAAGGATTTTACGAATATGATGAGGGAGTATTCGTACAACCACGGGGATTTGACGGACTTGCATATATGATGATTCAGACCACGGTGGGCGTGCCGATGGACGCCACGATGCTGAATAACTATTTCCGCGCCCTCGTAAATCTTTTCTTCAAGATTCTTCCTATTAAGGAAAGCGGAGAAAGTTCATTGGAGGTTTATATGAGAAGTCTCCAGGCGGAACTGCTTGGGTGTAAGGAGCTTATCGAAGCAATTCACGACGACCCGCTTCTTCTGTCATTGATTGCAATTTTGCAATACCTGATTGATACGCCCGAATGCGAAGTAAGCGTTGTAAAGCGAGAGGTGTTTCGCGCCATTTCGATTTGCAACAAGCTGAAAGCGAGGTATGCCGTACAGCAGGAGGTGTCATAATGAATCCCTGGAGTACTTATCAGGCCAGAATGGCGGCAAACGGCACAAATAAAAGGGACGCCGTAAAGCGTAGAGAGTGTGCCTTTTTGAACACAAAGCTTCCTTCAAGTCTGTCCTACCACAAGCTGACTATAGATGGGCAGCCACGCGAGTTAGCAGTTATCAATTCGGACAATCTGAATATGAAAACACTGTGTACAATGCCGGGAGAAGATTTGCCGCACGGCGGCCTTGTGCATTGGATGGACAATTATTGGCTTATCACAGAAAAGGATGCCAACAGCGAACTGTACGCCAAAGGCACTATGCAGCAGTGTAATTATCTGTTGCGTTGGGTAGCGGCTGATGGAACGATTGTTGAGCGATGGTGTATCATCACAGACGGAACAAAATACCTGACCGGTGAATACGGCGACAACGAATACATTGTCGTTCGTGGTGACTCCAGAGTGTCCATGACGATTGCAAAGGATGAGTACTCTATTCAGTTGAACCGCGAAAGCAGATTCTTGATTGATGACTATGACTCTCATAATGTTCTCGCCTATCGTCTGACAAAGCCGTTTAAGCTTGGCGGAAGCTTCAATGGAACCGGCGTTCTGAATTATGTTCTGACAGAATGTAATACCGAGGACACCGATAACTTTGAACTGCACATTGCCAACTATTACAAGTACTTCCCGAGAGAAGGGCAGGAAGGTACGCCTGATGAGCCCGGCAAAGATGGCGAAGAAACACCGGGCGGTGACACTCCCGGCGGAAAGAAGGTGTGGTTCTGATGCAGCTTGAAGAGTTCTATGACTATAAGAACCAACTGATGGATGACCTGCTGACAAATGCAGAAATCATTCGCCTTTTGGACGACAACTACAAGGACAGCGACCAACCGGAGAGGTTTGTATATTCACAGGTATTTCCTTTTGAATATGTACCGGACACCATTGAGCATGGTCAGACCTTTATCTGCTGTGATGTGGATGTACAAAAGTCGCTAAATAAAACCTTTTTAATTCCCGTTCTGTATGTTTGGGTCTTTACCCATAAAAGCAAGATGAAACTGCCAAAGGGTGGCGTCAGAGTGGACAGGCTGTGTTCTGAAATTGCCAAAGCGGTAAACGGAAGCAGGTACTACGGGCTTGGCGAGATGGATTTATACGCAGTAAAAAGGTTCGCTCCGGTGACGGATTATCAGGGAAAGGTCATGACATTCCAGGCAAAGGATTTCAACCGGGTATCGCCCACGGGCAAGCCCGTTCCATCCAACAGGAAGACCGGATAAATGCGCACAAGAAATATGCTTTATCGGCGTGAGTACGACATCAATGATGCTATTCACATCAAGATTCCAACGGTTGGAGAAATCTTGGAATGTGAAGATGGGTACTACAGCATTGTGGCGATGCTGACGGCTATGCCGATTGATATGATGGTTCAGCTTGATGATATCGGAATCGACTTTACCACCATTGATGAATATGACCTTTTCCTTCTTTTGGTCGGCACCCTGAAAGAACAAGATACCTCTCTTGTTTTTGCAGACCTTGATTTGAAACGATTCCAAGCTGCCGTAAACGAGCAGAACGGGAACATCGTGTTGGTCGATGAAAGTTCAGGGGTAGTTATCGACCGAGCCATTCACGCACAGATTGCCGGTGCGCTCAGGAAAATTCACCATCTTGAGAAGGATAATCGCAAACCAGCCAACGGTGAAGCCAAAGAATACATGATTGAACGCGCACGCAAAAAAATGCGCAGACAGCGCAACCGAGAAAACGCTTCTCAACTTGAGGAGTTGATTGTTGCGCTCGTCAATACAGAACAGTACCACTATGGATTTGAGGGGACACGAGAACTTTCAATCTATCAGTTCAACGAAAGCGTGCGACAGATTATCAAGAAAATCGACTATGACAACAAGATGCACGGCATCTATGCTGGCACAGTCAGCGCAAAAGACCTAAGCCAAGACGATTGGAATTGGCTAACCCATAAATAGGAGGAATGTCTATATGAATATCAATGATATCACTATCACCAGCCTTGAGACCATCAATGCTTTTGATATCGTGACAGGCGCCTACAAGTTCACTCTGGATGAGCTGCAGAATGCGACCATTGCACAGACTCAGGAGAAGACCGATATTACCGGTAAGCAGGGTCGCAAGCTGAACTCTCTGAAGAAGAACAAGGCTGTTACCGTCAGCGGCACCAATGGTCTTGTGTCCGGTGGTCTGCTCGAACTGCAGGTTGGCGGCGAGTTCGAGAATAAGAAGACCACTGTGAAGTGGACGGATTATCTTACCGTTACCGGTAATGCGGCTGCCACACAGTACAAGGCCGTCGGTACGACCGGCAACGAGATTGAGTCTGTTTATGTCAAGAAAGCCGACGGCACTCTTGGCAAGACGCTGACTCAGGGCGCCGAAGTTGCTGAGGGCGTGTTCACCTACAATCCCACCAGCAAGGCGCTTGCCTTCAACGAGGGCGAGATTGCTGATGGCACTGAAATTGTCGTGTTCTATATGCGTCAGATTCAGGCCGATGTTCTGGAGAACCTGAGCGACCACTACTCTGGCAAGTGTGCTCTGTACATTGACGCTTTCGCCGAGGATAAGTGCGCCAATGTGTTCCGTATTCAGTTCTATATCCCCAAGGCTGACTTCAACGGCGAGTTCAGCTTCGAGATGGGCGATAACCAGACTGTTCATGCTTTTGAGGCAGAATCTCTGTCTGGCGCCTGCGGCACCAGCGGCGCCCTGTGGACTTATACCATCTTCGGTGCAAACGCTGAGGATGTTGCCTAAGAAAGTTGGTGACACAGATGGCTTCTGCGGTCAAAAAATGCCGGGTATGCGGTAAGGAATATGAAGCCTGCCGTAGTGCCAATCGAGCTGCAGGTGTATTTCGCTGGCAGGAAGTAGCTTGTTCGCCTGAGTGCGGTGCAATCTATCTGCAAAAGATTAACGAATCTCGTGGGATTGTTAATCCGCAGAAGAAGACCAAGCGCAAGAAGTGCGCAGAGCCTGTCATTGAACAGGTGGTTGTTAATGCTGAGCTTATCGGTGAGAAACCTGTGGAAGAGGAATAAGTAACCGGGAGGGTGGAGTAATCCGCCCTCCCTTTTTCTATTAGGAGAGATATGGCGAGAACAAAATTCAATGTTGACAAAGACAAAGACAAACGAACATTCGCAGGAATTGTGTTCGACAGTCAGCTTGAGATGAAATATTTTCGTGATGTGCTTTGTCCCAGAGTGGAAAGCGGTGATGTGGTTCATTTTGAACTACAGAAAAAATATGAACTGCAACCAAAGTTCACACACGATGGAAAGACGGTGTTACCGATTACCTATGTGGCAGATTTCTACATAGAGTATGCCGACGGACATACAGAGGTGATTGATACCAAGGGTTGTCCGGACAGCGTTGCTAAAATCAAGCGAAAAATGTTCTGGCACAATTATCCAGATGTGCGCTATCGATGGATTACCTATGTAAAAAAATGGGGCGGCTGGCTGGACTATGAGGCCGTACAGACTTTGCGCAAAGAACAAAAGCGCAATAAGAACAAAAAGGAGGACGCAGACAATGGCTGATAAAGAGAAGAAGATTTCGATTGCATCTTTTGATAAGGTGTTGAAGGAGCAGGCTGTTCCGAATACTACAGAACACTGGTTTGGTAACGAGGTCGTTATCAAGCATACGATTTCGATTGCACAGATGCTGGCATTTGTGGACAATGTTGTGTCCAGTTGTTTTCATGATGAGGGGTATATGCCGGAGGTCAAAGACCTGCTGATTAAAAGTAACCTCTTGACTCGATATGCAAACTTCACGCTCCCTGAGAATCTGGAGCATCGATACACGCTTATTTACAACACGGACGCTGTGGCAATGGTGAGCAAGCATATCAGTTCCGCCCAGTTTGATGAAATCCTTCGGGCGATTGATGAGAAAATCGACTACATCTGCAACACCAATATCATGGCGATTGAGAAGCAGATGCAGCAGCTTGCGGCATCCTTTGAGGATGTTTCCAAAAAGACTTCAGAGATGTTTGCCGGGGTAAACGGCAGCGATGTTGCGAAGCTGATTGGCGCTATTGATAAGGGCGGCGTAGATGAGCAGAAGCTTGTACAGGCCTTTCTTGAACAAAGAGAGGATTATAAAGAATGAGCTTGTCAAGCAAGCTAAACGCATGGATTAGGTCTCCGCAGGGGCAAGCCCGCTTACAGGAAAAGATGGCGGAATACACCAGAGACGGCGTAGAAAAAACTGCCGCCGGAGATTCTATCGTTCCTGAAAAGCGTGGCTGGGAAGCTGCCGCAAAGTTTATACAGGTTCTTCAGATGACGGCTAAAAGCTATGACCTGCCTGAATCTGTGATGAAGCACATTGACGAGATGGACAGCGGAAGCATCATTCGTATTGGAGACGGCTTCGAGGTTCCTTTATATTTTGGCGGCGACCTACATCGTGATTCTCTTGAGAACGACGCTACGAGTTATGGCGGAATCGACAACATTGTGGCTTTGTTTAATAACGGATACCACGCATCCAACTATGTATATGGTTGGTGGGATGGTCACTCACCATCTGGAGAGGCGATTGGCCGTTCGCTGCACAACGAAGACTTTGCATGGGTGCGCAGCAAAAAAGAGCGTGAGGCGCTCAAGTTTATCCAGCAGGCAATCAGTGATTTCAACGGGAACTATGGTTCTGACTACAATGTAACTGCGGTTGCCGCAGAGATATATGAACAATAAATTTTGAAAGGCTTGGCTTTGTGCCAAGCCTTTTCTTCGTAAAGGACGGTGATGACGATGGCAATGGATGCAGATGTACGGTTACTAATCGGCGTCGCTCGCGGTGGTGCAGACGGTGACAGTGAAGCTCTGATTCGCAAAGAGCTTGCTGAAATCATGAAGAACATCAAGGCTACCGTGACAGTTGACACCAAAACATTTGGCGAGCAGCTGCGTAAGGAACTGGATGCCATTAGCAACAGCGGCAAATTCTATGTCAATTTGTCGAAGATTAAAATCGGTGCCGGTGCCATTACTGATTTCAGGAAACAGTTAAGCGCCGTCATTAACACAATCAACCTTGATAAGGGGACGAGCGTCACCCTTACCGCCGAAAACATCGGCGAAGTCAAGTCAAAACTGAAGGACGCAGGCGACGCAGCAGACGAAGCCGCCCGCAAGGTTGCAGCGTTCAAGGTACAGATGGAGGCGCTTGGGCATCAGAAGACTGTTGTACAGAGAAGCTTGAACGGTCTGGTTGACAGCGGTGTGTCTGAAAGCGAGAGCCAGCGTGTGGCATCGTTGGTGGAGCAGTATCGCCTGTGGGCGATGAGCGTGGAGACGGTTCGTGCGTCCAAAGAGGCTACAAGCGATGAGTACAGACTGAGTCTTGAAGCAGAAGGCGCAGCCATTCTGGAGAACATCAACCGGATTTACGCTGAGCGTCAGGCTGCGGAAGAAGCTGCTGCGGCAGAGGCTGCTGCGGCAAGGAGCGCAGAGGCCGCCAACAAAGAGAAGATGGCGACCATCAACGAGGTCATCAGTGCTTATAAGAAAGTCAGCACTTACATTGATAAGAATCCTCGCATTGACGGTACGGAGCTGGAACAGCTCAAGCTAATGCGAGAGCAGCTGCTCGGTGTATGGAACGACAGTAAGAATGCCGCCGATGGTATGACGAGCATGAGCAAGACAGACTTGCGAAAGCTGCTGTCTGATTTTGCCGCACTGGATACTTCCATTACGGAGTCCGGCAAGAAGGGCAATACTCTTGTAGGAATCATCTCATCCGCTTATAAGAAGTTCGGCGGATGGATGCTGGTGACGAGAAGCCTGATGGTCATGGTCAACAACTTCAAGCAGATGGTGACCAATGTACGGGCGCTGGATGCGGCCATGACCGAATTGAAGAAAGTTACCGATGAAACCAGAGCGACCTATACTCGATTCTTCAATGAAGCGGCTGTGCGTGCCAAGAGCCTTGGGGCAACGCTGACTGATACGATTACGGCAACAGCAGACTTTGCGAGACTGGGCTACTCCATTAGCGAAGCGGCAGAGTTAGCAGATGCTGCGCTGGTCTACAAAAATGTTGGCGATGGCATCAATGATATTTCCGAGGCGTCAGAGAGCGTCATCTCTACCATGAAAGCATTCGGCATTGAGGCTGCCAATGTAATGACCATTGTTGACAGATTCAATGAGGTCGGCAACCGATTTGCCATTTCTTCTAAGGGCGTGGGCGACGCATTAGTGCGTTCAGCGTCCGCTCTTGCAGCTGCCGGTAACAGCTTAGACGAGAGCATTGCCTTGGTAACGGCGGCAAACAATGTTGTGCAAGACCCTGATAAGGTCGGTACAACTATGAAGACCGTTTCCATGTATCTTCGTGCGGCAAAGACCGAAGCGGAAGAAGCTGGTGAAAGCACAGAAGGTATGGCAGAAAGTGTCTCCAAGCTGAGAAAGGAAATTCTTGCGCTAACCAGCGGACGGGTTGATATTCAGCTGGACGAAAACACCTTCAAGAGCACTTATCAGATTTTGAAGGAACTTTCCAAAGTTTGGGGAGACCTTACGGATATTACCAAAGCCAACATCATGGAGATGATTGGCGGTAAAAGAAACAGCAATGTGGTAGCATCACTGCTGAACAACTTCGCAGATGCGGAGGCTGTTCTTGAAGTGGCGATGAATTCAGCGGGTTCTGCACTGAATGAAAATGAGAAGTATCTCGACTCTATCAATGGTAAGGTTGCGCAGTTCCAGGCCGCATTTGAAAAACTCTCTGCATCGTTTGTAAACTCCGGGCTTGTTAAGGGTGTTGTAGATGGCGGGACGGCGATTCTTGAAACACTGACCGCAATCATTGATAAACTGGGTTCGTTCCCTGCTTTGATTTCCACAATCACTGCCGCTGTAACCGCATATAGCGGTGCCAAAGGAAAGAACCTTGGAATCTTTGATGTTGTTGACGGTAAAGTAGGGCTTTCCGGAGGCATTACGGATTGGTCTGCGGCAAGCAAAAACATAGCCGAGTATAACAAGGTTCTCGGCTCATCTATACAGACGCAGCAGATATTCATTAAATATCTTGATGGTACTGACGACGCTCTGTCTGGCTATCTAAAGTCTCTGAAGGGCGGCAAAGCCTCCATGTCCGGCTACAAAGCATACTGCAAACAGGCTGGCATAGAGACCAAAGCGTTTGGTGCAAGCTCAAAGGCAGCCGCGATTGGTGTAACGGCGCTCAATACGGCCATCAATATGCTTATTTCGTTGGGAATCGGATTGGTGATTCAGGGAATCATCACGGGCATTACGCATTTGATTAACGCCAGCGATGAAGCGATTGAAAAAGCAAACGAGCTGACCAATGCGTTTAATGAGTTCCGGCAAACAAACTCCGATAACATCGATAAATTGCAGTCGTTGAAGGAAGAGTTTGAGACGCTTTCACACGGTGTCTCTCGCTATGGTGAGAATATTTCACTGACAGCAGATGAGTATGACCGATATAAGCAAATCGTTCAGACGATTGTGGACATCTCTCCCGCACTGTCAGAAGGCTATAGCATTGAAAACGGTTATCTTGCAGACAAGAATGAGCTGATTGAGCGAGCTATCGAGCTGCAGGAGCAGCAGTATAAGAGCGAGCTTCGTCAGATGACAACCACAGAAAAACTTTCTGAGGTTATTAAAGGATATGCAGCATCTTATGATAAGCTGAAAAACAGCGATATTCTAACCACTGATACGGATTTGTCAAACAATATGTGGGGTATGTTCCGTGTCAATGATAGAGATGTGACGCCCGAGTTTGCAGGAAACTCTGGAGACAATAAGAGCCGATATTTGTCCGAGCAGATTATGAAGGCTCTTGGAGTAACCGATATTGGCAAGGAGCTGGAAAAATACACCAACGAGTACGGCTATTACCAATGGGGCGATTTCTGGGACGACTATGCAGACCAGGTATCTCACAATATTGGAAAGATTGCGGCCTCTATTGACTATACGGAAGTTGGCTTCGAGTCTCTCTCTGATTTTGAGGCTGCTGTCGAAAAGACAAAGAACGCTGCTGTCCGTTATGGTGAGGCACGAGATGGGCTTGAAAAGGCCAATCAGGATGTTGCTGACCAGCTGAAGCTTGTTGCGCAGAACAACGCTGCTTATGATGATTTAAGTACAGAAGCACAAAACATTGTTTCCAACTTTATTAACCGTTTTGGCGTTGATGATGTTACGAAGAAAAACTTCTGGGGAAAGATTGTTCCCGATGAAGATGCCATTACCGATATTAAGGTTCAGATAAATGACTTCATCGACAAGCTAACGCCGGAAGTACAAAATGCAATGACTGGCCTGTTCGGCCTGAAGGGGCTGTTTGATGCCGGTGACATCAATGTTGATGAATTCCAAGAAACTGTCAATGCGATTATCAGCGACCTTGAAGCAGCCGGGTTTGACGATGATACCATCAAATACCTTAAACTCTCATTAGAAACCGATACGGTTGAGCGACAGCTTGCTGCTGTTAAAGAAGCTATCGGCGGCGTTGGCGGCAAGTACGATGCGCTTTTAGGCGAAATGTCCGCGCAGGAGCTGGAAATCGCTTATAACATTATCTCCGAAGAAGGCTCCATGACCTTTGAGGAACTGCAGGAGAAAATCGAATGGCTGAAATATGCCAACGCCGATATGGTGAACACCCTCGATTTCTCCGATATGATATCCGGCCTGGATAGTGCGAAGGATGGCCTTGACAGCATCATCTCTGCAATGGACAGACTGAACTCTGGCACTGCCATGACAAAGCAGCAGCTCGCCAATCTCGCCTTGCAGTATCCGAAGCTTTTGGAACAGGCAGACCTGTTTGTTGATGGGTCTATCGATGGTCAGCGACAGTTGCTAAACAGCGTTCTTGAGATGAATGAAGCTGAATATGATGCGCAGCTTGACACGAAAATCGCAGAGTTGAAAGCGACCGAGCAGGTTATCAACGACCAGCTTGCGATGGAAACGGAAAAGGCGAACATCATTGCCGATATCAAGAACATGACTGTGAACGGCCAGGTTCAGCAGGAAGAGGCTCTTATCGCTAAAATGAACGAGCTCAACGACCTGCAAGGCCGGAATTATGTTGCGATGGAAAACGGTATGCTGACCGTAAACGAAGAGGCTCTGAATAATAAACTTGGCAAAGAGAACGAGTATGGTCAGCAGGCAACGGAGAACATTTGGAAACCATATGCGAATACCATTAAAAGCGCACATACACAAGGATTCTCCAAGTCGCTTGAGGCAACCAACAGCTACGGCAATAGTCTGTTTGCCAAGATTCGCAACATTGCTTCCAGCGTTTGGGGCGCACTGAGTCAAGCTGTTAAAGATGCTACGACTGGTAACTGGCAGGGTATTTCTCACTACTTCCAGTCCGCAGTATCTGGCGCCGCAGGTAACACCTCGATTGATGCTGGGGATGTTATCGTAACTTTTGATGGTGCAGCAGCCTATGTCGGAACAGAAACGCTTGACAATTGGATTTCACAACAGGAGCAGGCGTCCGCCCAGCGTATCGCCGCGCTGGAAGATTTCAAACAGCGGACAGTCAACGCCTACAAGAACCTTGAGGCGCTGCGTGGGCTTGACCTGACGAGTATCTATGGTTCTGCCGGTAGTTCTTATGGCAGTAGAAGCGATAGCAGCAGCGGAGGCAGCTCAGATGGCGACAGCGATACAAAAGACAAGATTAAAACAGTCGAAGAATATATCGCTGATATCGATGCTTATTACGAAGCTGAGAAGCGGCTGCAGGCCGCACAAGAACGGGCAAACTCTCTGGCGAAAAAGCTGAAGTATGCGGAAGACCCAGCTGAGAAAATTAAGCTATCAAGCGATTTGATTGATGCCTATAAAGAAGAGATGGCCGCTGAAAAGGATTTGATGGAGCTGAAAAAGAGCACCATCGCATCCAATGTCGGTGCTCTTCGGGCGCTTGGGTTTGAGGTCGAGTATAACAGCGAAACAAATGAGCTGTATATTAAGAACCTTGAACATCTGAATGAGCTTACGGCGTCATCTGCTGGCAAGTATGACACGCTGCAGGAAGCGACCAATGCCTTGCGTAAGGAAACGGAAGGCCTGATAGATGTAACGGAGAAGCTTAACGATGACAACATCGATGCCGCAAGCTCCATTGAGGATTTGGGTTATCAGGTTCAAGAGACGAAGAACAATATCATCGATTACATCGAGGAAGTCTATAAGAAGCAGATAGATGCTTATCAAAAGATTATAAACCTAAGAAAAGAGATGATTGAGTCCGCCAAGGACGAGTTCGACTATGAAGCTGATATTGCCGATAAGGTCAAGGAGATAGCAGACCTGCAAGCCAGAATCGACCAGCTTGCTCTGGATGACAGCAGAAGCGCACAGGCAGAGCGGAATACGCTAATGCAGGAGCTGGAAGAAAAGCAGAAAGACCTTGCAGACACACAGAGAGACCACTCTGTCGAGGCTCAGACCAATGCCTTGGACAAGATGGGCGAAGACTACGAGTCTGATAAAGAAGCGGAATTAGAGCTGCTCAGAAGTACCGTCAATTCTTCCGAAGAACTCTGGACGGCATTTTACCAGACACTTCTTGGGCAGAGCGTATCTGTTGGCGCATCTATCGATGCGGAGATTTCTTCTGCATGGATACGGGCTGCGGAAGCTGTAAGACAATACAGCGATGCAGTGAGCGGCGTAAGCGGCGTTGGCACCGTGGTAAGCAATGTCCCCAAATACCATGATGGCGGCGTTGTTGATGAAGCAAACCTCAGCAAGGATGAAGCTCTTGCTATTTTGCAAAAGGGCGAAGTCGTATTGAATGAGGCCAAGCAGAAGAGCCTGTATCGTATCATCGATTTCCAGGCGGAACTGTCAAAGCGCCTTGGCGTGGTTATCGGTGCGCTACCGACAATCTCGGCTCCGTCATCAGGCATCAGAGACACCATGAGTGGATTGACGCAAGACATTATCGGCAGTGCCGCACAGAGTCTCGTGTTTGAACCGCACTTCGAGGTCAACATTACCCATAGTGGTGAAATGGCCGACACGGACGCAAAAGCCTATGGCGAACGGATTGCCGATGTGGCAATTGACAAACTTTACAGCGCATTTGAGCGGCGCGGCATCAACAGTACGCGAGGCTCAAGGCTGAAACCATAAGTAACCCAACGGGGAGATACGGGCAACTGTATCTCCCCTATTTCAGAAAGGAGGTTTTCTCAAAGTATGGTAGTTGATTTCTCAAAGATAGACCTGCGGGAACCGCCAATGTTGATTCTTAAAAATACGACCGATGTACCGATTGGCGTGCTGGGCTATGCCATGAATATCACTGCTGATATTAAATATGATGAAGCCTCTGTGATTGAGTTTAATCTTCCGGCACAGGTGGATGGCGAACCAACCCCGTACTATGATGCGGTCATTGGTATGCGCATTGTTGAACTGCAGAATATCGGCCAGTTTATCCTTGTGAATCCCAAAGAGACCGGCGATGGCGTGAAGAAGATAAAGGCGTGCAAGGGGTATTCCCTTGAGTACGAATTTACTTTCAAAAAGCTTTCACTGGCAAACGCCACCTATAATTTTTGGAACCCTGTTACGCCGGACAGTACTCTGCTCGGTATTATCCTTGAGCTGATGCCATCGTGGAGTGTCGGGAGTATTGACAACAATCTTGTTGGAAAATATCGTACCTTTGAAGTTTCTGACGAAAACCTTTATAACTTTATCAAGGGTACGATACAGACTTCATATAACTGCATTTTTGACTTTGATACCTATCATCGCAGAATCAATGTTAAGGATGCTTCTTCTGCGGTTCCGACCAATCCAATTTACATCTCTAACGCCAATCTTGCAAAAGAGATTACGGTCGAAGAGAATACGGAGAGCATCGTCACCCGGTTGGATGTCAACGGTGCCGACGGCGTAAACATTCGTGATGTGAACCCCAGCGGAACCAATCAAATTATCAATCTGGATTACTTCATGAATGCCGACAACTTTAATCAGGCATTGATTGATAAATACTATGCGTGGAAAGAAAGCTACGCAAACTATCAGCTCCCTTACTACAATCTGTCTGTGGAATATGTTCTGCAAATTATGCGTAAAACCACAGAACAGACGGCGTTGGTTGAGTTGGAAAGCGAACGGACGATTTTGGAAAATGAACAGGCAATCATCATCCAGGGTATTGCACGCGACCTTGTTCCACAAAGCAAATTGGATGATGTAAACACCAGAATTGCCGCAAAGCAAGCTGAAATTAACGCCAAGAACGAGGAAATCAAAAGCATCGAAGCGCAGGCCGCATCCATATACAGTGAACTGGTTACGATAAATAAGGCAGCTAATTTCAAATCATACTTCACGCAGGAAGAGTATTTGCAGCTTGACCGATACTTGAAGGATGATGCCGTATCAGAGAGCAGCTTTGTCGCACAAACAACTGGTTCCTATACCGACGAGGACACAGGCAACCATATTGCCGACAAGTTGATTGGTGTTAGCAACGCCAACATTACTTATGTAACCAATACACGCAATAAGGAAATCTATGATGTCAAGGGCGGCAGAATCAAAGCCGACTTTATTGACGCAGAGGTTATCAGTGCGGCATTTGAAAAAGCGCCAAACAACAGTTTTGTGATGACGGCGTATCTCGGTGCAGGTACAACTGGCGACCGGTCTTTCCCGAAGGGGTGTATCTCTTTGACAGGGACTGTGTCTTCCGTTACGCATGATGTGAAAGCGGATGCCGAAATTCCAGACCTGTTGGTCGGCTCGAAGCTGGATATTACGGTCAGTGAGGGGTATCTATACTTCACGCTGAACACCAGCGAGTATGAAAAGCGTGCTGTCGCATGGGATTTGTTTGAATATGGCAACGAAATTCTGACCAAAATATCGCAGCCATCCTACACATTCGGCGTGACGGGAGCAAACTTCTTATGTCTTGATGATTTCGTGAAGTTTAAGAATAAGCTGCGCCACGGTGAAAAGCTCTATGTCGGTATCAGCGAAGATGAAACGCTGGCGCCTATCTGCGTAGGTGTGAAGGTAAACTTTGATTCCCCTAACGACCTGACGCTGGAGTTCAGCGACACCTATACTTCTGGCGATAGTTCCTTTTTGTTGGCTGATTTGTTGGAGCAAAGCGTCTCAATGGGCAAGAGCGTAGACCTGAATAAATACACCTATTCTGCGTTCATGGACAGCGGCGCCTCTACAAAGGTAAAAGATTTTATGAAGACGGCACTGGATGTATCCAAGAACGCCATCATGTCTTCTAAGGAGCAGGCTATTTCCTGGGGCGATTCCGGTATTCGACTGCGCAAGTGGAGCGATGAGGCACACACAGAGTACGAGCCGAAGCAGGTGTGGCTGAACAACAACAGCATTCTGATGACCAGCAACAACTGGTCAACGGCAGAACTGGCTATCGGTAACTTCTATGATGAGAACCTCGGAGATTGCTGGGGTATCGTCGCCCCCAACATTGTTGGCACCCTGCTCGCTGGCAGCAACCTTGTTATCGAGAGTGCAAAACAGGACGGCGGCGTATCGGTGTTTAAGGTAGATGCCGAGGGGTGTGTGCTGCACAACAGTAACTTCAGCATTACCAACGAGAAGAGCAACTCGCATATTCTCTTAGACCCGATGCATGGCCTGATGATTGGTAAGTATCCGCTTATCAACAATCAGGGCGTTGTAGATGACAGCAAGAAGCTTTTCTATGCAGACACCAACGGGAACCTGACACTGAAAGGCACCATCTATGCTACAGCTGGTTCTTTTAGTGGTGAGGTTACCGCGTTGAGTGGTTACATCGGCCAGCCGTCACAGGGTTGGACTATTATCAGTGATGCGATGTACAATGGGAAACCTTCATTTTCAAGCACCGCTTCCGGTATTTATATCGGAACGGACGGCATTTCTCTTGGAACGGCAAGTAACTATATCCGTGCCAACAAAAACGGCTATCTGCTTGCAAACAATGTGAATGTTTCCGGCCATATCGAGGCGAACAGCGGTGTTATTGGCGGCTGCGAAATCTCCAACGGAACACTACAGGTCACTAACGCAAACATCATCAGTATCAATGCCAGTAAGATTACAGCGGGCACTATGTCTGCCAACAGAATTAGCGGCGGCACGATTGACGCAACCGATGTGACCATCAAGAACCTGAATGCAAGCAATATTACATCGGGTACCATTAACGGTAATGTCATCAGTGTCACAAACTTGAATGCAAGTAACATTAAATCTGGTACGCTGAATTGTAACAATATTACCGTTACCAACTTGCGAGCGGACAGTATTACAGTCGGCAAAATAAACGCAAGCCAAATCAACGGGTTGCCAGCCAGTCAGATTACCTCTGGGCAATTTACAACATCCAGAATTCCAGAACTGAATTGTTCCAAGATTACATCGGGCACCTTTGACCCTGTGCGTATTCCGGAACTGAGCTGCTCCAAGATTACTTCTGGAACTTTTGACCCTGTGCGTATTCCGAATTTATCTGCGAATAAGATTACGACAGGAACACTTTCCGCCAACCGAATTAGTGGCGGCACACTCTCCGGTATTTCCATTAGTATCGGGGGTCGTTTTCAAGTAAAAAGTGACGGGAGCATCTACATCTATGGCCGCGCTGGTAAATACACCGGATGGCACTATGGCATTACCGATGCAATCCCATATATGAACAATACGATTGACCAGTGGCTGATGTATTTCTTCCAGGGTATTTGTATTGGTTACGGTAATAACAAGTAAGAATTGGAGGGAAAGATGAAGGCGGCAGCTTTGATTAAAGAGGTTCGTGAAAGTACACAGCATCTTTACGATTCCTATCAAAAATATCTGGAAACAGATGGGAAAATGGGGTTGTGTTGTTTTGACCCCGATTTGCTCGAAGAACGATTGAAGAGAAGTGACAGAGACATCATTGAACAGGGTTTGGCAAAGGGTGTTTATATTGAGGATGCCGAAGAATACCTTGCCAAGCTTGGCCGGTGAGTCTCAGTGTGTAAGAAAGGAAAATATATATGATACAGGAAAAGATTAACAGAGCCTATGAGTCTCTGATGAAGCTGAACAATTTCAAGCTGCCTGTTAAAAAGGCGTATGCGGTATATAAGCTGGTTCAGGCGGCTGACAACGCATATCAGTTTGCACTCTCGGAAGAGCGCAAGTATCTGGATGAGTTCCACGGTACGCTGAATGAGGATGGTAATATCACCTTCTTAACCCCCAGCGACTGCGCTGCATTCAAAGTAAAAGTAGACGAGCTGTGCAATATGGAAGTGGATATTGCAATCGATGTTGTAAAGCTGGATGAGAATGACCTCGGCGAACAAACACTTTCGCCTGCGGATATTTTTAACTTAGAGGGCTTTGTTGACTTCACATAATCACAAGGAGGTGGACTATGGCGTTTTGGGGAACTGAGTTCATTTTTGATGATATTCCCTGCTCCGAGTTCGGACTCATGGTTTACCACTTCGGTTCAAACGGGCAAGATGATGTGAGCTTCAAGAACGGAGAAATCATCGAGGATAGGATTCCGGGAAGATACGATGCGCTCACCTATGGGTTGGTGCAGAACCAGTCGCTGGAATACACGCTGGTCTTTGGGGCAAACATGGAGTCACTTGACGCAAACGCAAATCTGGATAGGTTTGAAGTCGAGGCGATTGCGGCATGGCTCACCGGACACAGCACAAGAAAATGGCTTGTGATTGTGCAAGATGATATGGAACCGTTTCGATACAAATGCACGATTTCAGAGCTGAAGCTGATAACCTACGGCGACTTACCCTGGGCTTTCTCATGTAAGGTCAGCTGTGATTCGCCATTTGCTTATACCTTGCCAGACGAATACATATATACAGTCAGCGGGCAGTCACAGGTTCGCCTATTCAACCGAAGCAGTTATAATGGTTTCTACAGGCCGAAGATGGAGATAACCATGTATGGAGGAGACGGCATCTCTATCCAGAACCTCTCGGATAACAACCGAACATTTCAGTTCAAAGAGCTGCCGGGAGGCAACTCTTTAACTATATATGTGGACAACAAGAATCAGGTTATCACAGACAGCATGGATTTGAACCTGTACCCATACTTCAACATGAAGTTCATGCGGCTCGTCAAGGGCGACAATCTGTTGAAGATAACCGGAAATGCCGAGGTGAAATTCATTTGTGAGTTCCCTGTGAACATTGGAGGGTAATGATGATTAACAATGTTTACAGTTTGCCGGAGCTTGACTTTGTCGGCGGCTCTTCTGAGGATTTGGTGTTTCATGTGTATTGTGATAAGACCAATCCAAAACCGTTTGGACTAACGGGCTGTACGGCAAACTTTTCTATTATCAACTTCGTAAACAAAAACGGTGCTCCTGTGGTTTCAAAAACCATGACCGTGCGTATGGACGAATCAGAGACTTTTTACAACATCCTGTTCGTATCACTTCAACCGGATGACACCGTTGATTTGTTTGGAAAGTTTGTGTACCAAATCACGATTAAGGATATTGACAACAATGTAGATATTCCCCAGCAGGGCGTTATCTACATCCATAACAATATCAACAAGGAATTTGTGCGAAGATAATCTTTGTTCTTAATCAGAAAATAGGAGGATAACCAGTTATGAATACAACCTACTTCTTAAACCTGGCGGCGGGCAATCTTTTCGGAACCAAAACAAGTCCCGAGATTCCCAGCAACTACTACATTGGCCTGAGCACTTCTGCGCCCAATGTTAATGGCACGAATGTGAATGAACCCTCTACCTCTGCTGGTTACGCAAGGGTGAAGCTGACTACTCTGAGTGAACCTGCGTCCGGCGTTGTGACCAACACACAGGCAATCAACTTCAACGAGAGTACTGCAAGCTGGGGTACAATTACCCATTTTGTTATCTATGACTCCGATACCGTCGGCAGCGGCAACCTTTTGATGTATGGCGTGTTGTCCACGCCCAGAAGCGTTGAGACGGCAACCATTATGACCATTAAGGAAGGGTATTTAAGCCTGTCTGCCCAGAACCCTGCGTAACAAGGAGCTGATGCAATATGGTAAAGGAGTTTGATATTTATCTGAAAAGGCGCATCACTGAATGCGACCTTATCGTCTACTCCCTTCCATATCGTGACGGTCTCACGGCCACCAACCGCATCATTTTGGAAAGCTGCATTGAAAGCTATACCTTGCAAAAGTTTGTAGCGATGCAGTTCGGCTCCGAACTGGTCTCGCACATTGACAAGATGATTAAGACTTGCTATGAGAGGCTGAATTGGGGTACTGCTATCAGTGCCGACGCAGTGTTTCAGACACACTACATCATGAACCCAGAAGCCAGCGCTGTTGAGCTGGCGGTTGAGGATATTCCGGCTTTGGAAACGATGTTTGCGGAAGCGGAGAGCTGCATGATTTTGAATGCGGCTCCGCTTCTTGCAAATATTGCCAAGTCACTTGGACACGGGCATACGGCCATTGCGTTTGACGGAGGCGTTCGTGATACGCTGAAATGGGGATTGATGTCCCCAGGGGACAGCATTGTGTTGGATGCTGTTGTATCTGGGACACAGGCAATCGACTATATCAAGGTGGATGCGCCAGTAGTGCCTGGAGCGGAGATGGTGAATCTCTGCTACCGGATAACGAGTACCGCAAGTATGGCCATGGAAATCGCGGCTCTTGTTCTTGGTACAGAGCTGCATTTCTCTTTTGGCCGGGCGTATGGCGGTATGGCTTTTGACGCAAAAGTGTCCAGTGAGCATTTGCGGAAATATGAACTTGTAGAGAACAACCTGCGTATTCTGGCAGATATCACAGAGTCCATTCGGCAGTTTATTGCCACGGATGGAACGGCGGTTGACATTAGCGTGAGTGCAAGCCCTATTTTGAAGCGTCATAGGCTGCTTGCTGAAATGGACGCAGACGAGCTTTCAGAATTTAACAACATGACGCTGGACGAAGTTGACTTTGTCATTCTATAGAAACGGAGGTGATATGAGTGATTTATATCAAGCTGGACGAGAGTATGAATCTCGTTATGACAGTGAATGAGCCGATTTATCGGGGCGATAACCTGAATCAGAAAATCGTTTATTTGATTCCGTTGCAGGTCGGCGAGGTGGATATGTTGGCTGCCACTCCGTATTTGAGCTACATTCGCGCAGACGGTGTAGCTGACATTGTTCGCCTGGAACGAACAGGGGAAAAGTATAAAGAGGCCTATTACCAGTATGTCTTTCCTGTATCTTGTCGGCTGAGCAAGTACCCCGGTGAGGTATGTACCTGGTTGCAGATTTTTTCCGGGACTCCATCTAACCCGACAATCGCCAAGAGTGGTGAATGCTTGCTGTATGTGGAAGATTCCAAAAACATGGATGACTACATTTGTGACCATCAGCTCTCAGCCATCTACGCCTTGCAGAAACAGACGGAGACGACAAAAAATGGCGTGGAAACCATCCGTGTGGAAATGGATAAAAAGGGCGATAACCTTGTTTACGACTCTGAGAAGAAGGTCTTGCAGATGTTATCCAATGGGAAGCGTGTTGGTGATGCCATCGATATGAGCGAGATGGTCAACGACGACGAGACGATTCATTTCGGAGATGAGAATAACGACCCGACAGCAGATACTGAAGCGGTTATTTATTTTGGCTAATGGGAGGTGAGATGAGATGGGTGTGAGGGTTGCATACGGCAAGAAGTCAAAGATTACAAGCGCGATTGCGTCTGGTGTGATACCAAAGGATAGTTTGATTATCACAAGCGACGCAGAGGAGTCAGAGTTGTTCTTCTATGACGCTGCCGGTAATATGAAGCGCATCTCTGAGCGCAAGCAGTTTGCGACCATTAGCGAGGCGCAGGCATGGGTAGATGCCTATGGCTGCGACGGAAATATTATTTCTGTGCATAACGGCTCTGACTGGGTGCCTTACATTGTTTCTGGCGAAGGCGCATTAACCCCCGTTGGTTCAGGTGAAATCAGCGTTGAGGATATTAAAACCATCGACGGCGGAACGGCGCACGGTATTCAATGAGACCATTCTGCAAAATATTTTGAAGGAGGAAAGTTATGCCTAATAAAACTATGAAGACTAAAATTCAGGTTCGGCGTGACACCACGGCGAATTGGCTGACCAACAAAGATGTTGTACCTGCCGCAGGCGAGCCCTGTTTTGACCTGGAACTGGGCACGCTCAAGATTGGCGACGGCGTCACCAGCTATGAGAATCTGAAGGAAATCAGCGGCGGACAGGCCGCACATTATGAGGGCGTAAAGGGCGACGGCGAGAGCGATACTGATGTTATCAGTCGCGTATTGACAGCCGCTGGCGCCGAGGCTCAGAAAGACGATATCTTTGTCGTCAAGGCACTGATTGCCGGTGGCAAGTATTCCTATACTGCCTATGTCTATGATGGCAGCGTGTGGGCTGCTATGGATGGCAACTATAGTGCAGAGAATGTGTACTTCGCCGACGACCTTACCTATACAGCAGCCATCGGCGTTCTGACCGTTCCCAGTTCCGGCTCTGGTACGATTGCTGCCTCCGGCAAGAATGTCAAGGATGTGCTGGCTTCTATTCTGGCGAAGGAAAAGAATCCTACCGCTACCCAGCCTGCCGTGACGATTACCTGCAAGCAGATTGCTGCGTATGAGGTTGGTTCAAAAGTAAGTCCTGCATACACTGCTTCTCTGAGTGCAGGCAGCTATACATACGGCCCCGCAACTGGCATCACGGCTACCGCATGGAGCGTGACAGATGGCACTGCCACCAAGGATACCGCCTCTGGTTCCTTTGATGAACTGACGGTTGGCGATGCTACCAGCTATGTTATTACCGCTACGGCGACTCACGGTGAGGGTGCTGTTCCTGTAACGAATCTCGGCAACGAGTATGCAGCCGGTAAGATTGCTGCCGGTAACAAGAGCAAGGCAACGGGCAAAATCACCGGTTATCGCAATAGCTTCTACGGTACGCTGGAGGCGAAGGACGGTGAGGTGAACTCTGCGCTGGTTCGCGGACTGAGCGGCAAGAGCGGTAAGGCTCTGGCAGCTGGCAACAGCTTCAATCTTGCGATTCCTGTCGGTGCAATCCGTGTTGTGTTTGCTTACCCTGCCACGCTGCGTGATGTCAGCTCTGTGCAGGATGTGAACGGTATGAACGCCGAAGTCAAGACTGCTTTCACCAAGAGCGTCGTCTCTGTTGAGGGCGCAAACGGCTATCAGGCGATTGACTACAAGGTGTATGTGATGGACATGGCAAATGCCAACGATACCGCCAACATCTACAAGGTCACAATTTAACATGGAGGTGACGCATAATGGCTGATTTCGGTAAACTGAATTTTGCGGTTTCATTTAATCCGCAGACTGCGTTCCCTCTGGACGCACGGTATTACTTCTCTACCCTGAGCGCCGCTCAGGCTGCCGCCGCTGCCGCTGTTGAAGTTGGTAGTTCGGACGGCGTTTATTTTTATGGTGAGAATGTCTGCGTTGTGACTGACTCTGCCGCAGACCTGTATATCATCCAGCCGGATAAAACTCTGAAGGCCGTCGGTACTGTTGTGCTGGGCGATGACAAGTCCATCGAAATTGTTGATGGCAAGGTCACGCTGAAAGGATTCAATTCCGCCACTGCTGGTCAGCAGCCCCGCATCAACGCGGCTGGTACTGCGTTGGAATGGTACACGCCTGACACCAGCACCGTATCCGGTCTGGCTGACACGGTTGCAGGCCATACACAGGATATTCAGAATCTTCAGACCGGCAAAGCTGATAAGGCCACAACGCTGGAGGGTTACGGCATCACGGATGCTATGACCGCCACCGCAATCGCAGAGGCAATCCAGACGGCCATCGCCGCCACCGGTCATGCCAGTTTCAAGAAGGTTGGCACTGTACCCACAGCGGCTGAGGCACAGGATAATGTTCTCTATCTTGTGATGAATGCTGACACCGGATTCTATGACATCTACGCTAAAGTAGAAAATGAAGTCGTCCGTCTGGATGATGTGAGCGTCAATCTTGATGGCTACTCCACCACCGAGCAGATGAATGAGGCGATTGCTACTGCTATTGCCAACAAGGTTGACAAGGTGGATGGCAAGGGTCTTTCCACTGAGGACTTCACGACTGCGCTGAAAGAGAAGCTGGTTGCTCTCCCTGATGATGCAGAAGCGAATTTCGTCAAGAGCGTTTCTGACGAGTTTACTGTTTCTGCGGAAGGCAAGCTCGAAGTCAAGGAGGTCGCCCAGGCCAAGGTTACTGGTCTGCCTGATGCTCTTGCTGGTAAGGTCGATAAGGTCGAGGGTAAGGGTCTGAGTACCAATGATTTTACCGATGAAGCAAAAGCAAAGCTCGATGGCGTAGAAGCTGGCGCAAACCAGAACCTGATTGAAATCGTTAAGCTGAACGGCGCCGCTTTGGACATTTCCGAAAAGGCCGTCAATATTCCGGTTGCAGGTGTGACTGCGGGCGTTGTTACCAGCTCTGCCGATGAGAACAAGGTCGCCGTTGCGGAAGATGGCAGCATGGAGGTCAACAGCCTGAATATGAGCAAGCTGGTGCAGTCCGAGGGTGATACGCTGATTCTTGATGGCGGCAACGCTTCTGTGTAAGCAAGCACATCGTTTATGGGCGGGAGGTATATACTCTCCCGTCCTATCTTTATAACAATGAAGAAGGGTGATTTATATGGCTACTACTACTTTTAATACCCGCATTTCCCTGAAGTATGATACTTATGCTAACTGGGTTGAAAAAGACCCTGTGTTGCTGGCAGGTGAGCTTGCGGTTGTCGTTGTGCCTGCCGCCACCGGGGCTGTGGCTAAAGAACCTGCCATCCTGTTCAAGGCCGGTGACGGTTCTTCTAAGTTCAGCCAGCTGCAGTTTGCCGCTGGTCTGGCTGCCGATGTGTACGACTGGGCAAAGGCTGAGAATAAGCCGACTTATTCCGCCAATGAGATTACCGGCCTGTCCGACTACATCTCCGGCGAAATTCAGGACACTGATACCCAGTACAAGCTGGAGGTTGATGCGGACAATGCTCGCAAATTCCATCTGTATTCTCAGGCAAAGGGCGGTTCAACATGGTCTCTGGTAAGCACTATCACCATCCCCGATGAGACCGTTTATACATTGATTGAGGGTGGCGCCAATGGTACCGTTAAGTTCAATGGTACTGATGTGAAGGTGCATGGTCTGGGCACGGCTGCTTATAAGGATGAGGGTGCTTTCGATGCCGCCGGTGCTGCCACTACCGCATTGGACGATGCAAAGACATACGCCGATGGTAAAGACGCCGCTATCGCTGCGGCCAAGAAAGCCGGTACAGACGCCCAGGCCGATGTGGACGCATTGGAAGAGCTGGTCGGTTCTCTGCCTGCCGGTGTGACTGCTACCACCGTTGTGGGTTATGTGGATGAGAAGGTCGGTGCTATTCCTGCGCAGACCGACTATACAGTTGCTGTTACCGCCTCTACGCCCGAAGGCATCGCAAAGCGTTATAACATCAAGCAGACCGCAACCAATCTGGATGTGAACATCGATATCCCGAAGGATATGGTTGTGAAGTCTGGTACGGTTGAGACAAAGGCTGAGGCTGGTGCATGGGGCGAGGCTGGTACATACCTGCATCTGGTTCTTGCCAACGCTACTGAAGACAACATCTACATCAATGTTGGCAGCCTGATTGAGTATGTCACTTCTGGTTCCAAAGTTGGCGACCAGATTGTGATTGATGTTAGCGCCGACCATAAGGTAACTGCTACTCTTACGGAAGGCTCTGTGACTCTGGCACAGCTCCACGCTGATGTGCAGACCGCTATCGGCAAGGCTCATAGCCATACGAATAAGGCTGAGCTGGACAAGATTGTTACTGGCGATAAGGCAAAGTGGGACGCTGCTGAACAGAAGGCTCACGAGCATGGGAATAAGACTATTCTCGACGCTATCTCTCAGGATAAGGTCGATGCGTGGGACGGCGCTGTTACTAAGCAGCATGAGCACGCAAACAAGACTGTGCTTGACGGCATCTCCGCCGAGAAGGTTGCGGATTGGGACAGCAAGGCCGCTGGCGACCACGAGCATGACATTACCGAGCTGAAGCAAGCCTCCGGTTATATCATCTTCAACTGCGGCAGCGCCACTTTGAATATCTGAGACCCGATAAAATAAAAGCAACCCCGTCGTGTGTCATACACGGCGGGGATTTCGCTTAAAAGGAGGCTACCTACATGGCTGAATTTAACACACGAATCAGACTCAAACGAGATACGAGCGCAAACTGGACGAACAGTAACCCTGTCATTCTGGACGGGGAAATCATCATTGTCGATACGGCCAGCGGTAGCGTTCGCAGGAAGATTGGTGATGGGACAAAGACCTACTCACAGCTCCCGTTTGACGATGAAGACATCTACAATGCGCTTGCAGGGAAATGTGACGCAAGCGTATTTATCAATACCACTTTGGTGGCAGGCAGTTGGTCAAATGGTCAGCAGACGCTGACCGTTGCTGGGCTTGGCGCAGAGCAGAATGGTGTAATTGGCATTTCACAGAGTATTTCTGATGAACAATTTGCCGCAGCTGCGGAAGCCTGCCTGTATGTCTGCTCACAAAGTGCAGGCTCTATCACGATTGCGGCCAACGGAACAGTACCGGAATGTGACATTCCCGTTACCGTGATTTTGCTGTCTTAATGGGAAGGAGGCCTTTATGAACACGACAAACTATAACCTCTATCTTGAAGATGACAGCACGACACGCTTCCTTGACTGGCGCAAAAAGATGAACGGAACCGATAACTCCAATATGGTGAAAATCGATGCTGCTCTCGGTGAGAAAGCGAATAGCAGCGTGGCAGTGAATACAACTTTACTCGCCTCTGCATGGATTGGTGTCGAGGCTCCATACACGCAGGAGCTCACCGTAACAGGTCTTACGGCTTTACAGAATGGGACTATCTCGGTGGCGCACAGTGCCACGGCAGAACAGCGCGAAATTGCCAGAGAAGCAATGCTGTCTGTTATCGGGCAGGAGGATGGCAAGCTGACTATCGCCGCAGATGGTGAAATGCCCGAATTTGATATCCCGGTCTACATCATTTTGTTAGGTTAAAAGGAGGATGATTTCATGCCTATTTTATCAAATTTTCCCGGCGGAGCTGGCTCCGGCAGCGGTGGCGTGACGCTCGGCACGGTTTCCAATATCAATGTGCTTGTTGCTTCAGGCAAGGCATATGTGAAATGGACTGACCCTTCCGATATTGTGGTATCGGGTTCTACGCTTGCAGCATGGGGTGGAACCTTGCTTGTACGCAAGGCCGGTTCCGCTCCTAAGAGCCGCCGCGATGGCACCGTAGTGTTGGACAGCAAGACGAGAGATGCCTACAAAACATCTTATTTCTGCGACAGCGGTCTTTCCAACGGTGTTACCTACTACTATAAGCTCTTCCCTTATACCACAAATAATGCCTACACAGACAGCGAAGATAATGCATTTACAGCAACGCCTACCGTTCAGGTCACTGGCATTTCAAGCTGGAATGTGACAGGTATGACTGCATCAGAAGAAGCTGGCAACGGCAAAATGACCGTTAAGTGGACTGACCCCGCTGCAAGCATTACATCGGACGGTGTTACACTGGCGACATGGGAAAGCACTACGATTGTTGTTAAGGCTGGTGGTTATGCATCCGGCAAGGACGACCCTGGGGCTGCGTTTACACGAAAGGTCACGACTCGCAACCAGTACGCCAATACGCCGCTGACCATTACAGGACTGACGAACGGGACGACTTACTATATCAGTTTCTATCCCGAGACTACAGACGGTGGCATCAATACTTCTACATCTCAGCGGACTACCGGTAAGGCAAACCGTATTACCATTTCAGCAATCCCCTCACAAGGCGGCACATTGACCTATAACGGTAACAGCCAGTCTCCCACTTGGAGCAACTACAGTGCTACCAAGACCACCATTGGAGGAACCACATCAGGAACAAACGCTGGTAATTACAATGCCACATTTACTCCGACTGCGGATTATCGTTGGTCAGATGGGAGCACCACGGCAAAAACAGTTGTGTGGTCAATCGGCAAGGCTGCTGGTTCTTTAAGCATTAGCCCTACCTCCATTACGCTGAATGCCTCCAACAGGTCAAAAACGATTACCGTTACGCGGGCTGGTAACGGTGTTGTCAGTGCGAGTTCCAATAATACGGGCGTGGCAAAGGTGACCGTTTCCGGCACGACTGTTACAGTTTCCAGTGTGAATGACACGACTGGCAATGCGACCATTACCATCAGTGTTGCGGCTGGCGCAAACCATACCGCACCCGCCAGCAAAACCTGCGCTGTGACTGCATCCTTCAAGCCTACGGCTTCCACTGCGGCTACTTCTGGCGTGAATTATACATCCGGTCTTTCCGGCGTAGCAGCATCGGATGTAACGCTGTTTGCTGAGGCAATCTCTAACAACAGTAGCATCACAAACGCGACATCCACGGTGTACATTGATTTCGGCAGCGTTCATCGTAAGGTCAGTGTTGGCGACCAGGTGACGCTCGCCCTGAATGGTACGAATTACACCTTTGATGTAATTGGTTTTAACCATGATACGCTGACAACATCTACCGCGTATGGTGCTACCACCAAGACCGGCAAGGCTGGTATCACATTCCAGATGCATGACCTGTTTGCAACGACCTATGTGATGAACAGTTCTAACACAAACAGCGGCGGCTGGAAGAGTAGCGCTATGCGCACCTCGACGATGGCAACTATGAAGGGGTATCTGCCCGCAGCATGGCAGACAGCCATCAAGCCGGTCAATAAAGTTTCCGGCACTGGCGGCGGTTCTTCAAGCGGTACGGAAACAGTCTCCGACAGCTGCTTCCTGCTGGCCGAAATCGAAATCTTTGGTTCCACCACCTACTCCGTTTCTGGAGAAGGAACGCAGTACGCATATTACAAGGCAGGCAACTCGAAGGTGAAGAACAAAGGTGGCTCCGCTTACTACTGGTGGGAGCGTTCTCCTTATTCTGGCTACAGCAATCTTTTCTGTTATGTCTACAGCAACGGCTCCGCCAACTATAACAACGCCGCCTCCAGTTATGGCGTCGCTTTCGGCTTCTGCGTCTAACCTCTCCACCCTGCCGCATTTGCTTTGACGCAGAATGCCCAGTGCGCAAACAAGGGCAGCCCGCTCTCCCCGGTCAGGGGAGACGGCTGCCCGTATGCCGCATTGTGTAAGGGGTACACCCCTTGCGGTTAGAGGTGTGGGAATCCCATTCGCATAAGTAAAACGGAAGAAAAGGAGGAAAGAATGTCCGTATATAAATCAAAGCGCAGTACGAGCGCAATCCAGTATGTCGAGAACGCACGGCAACTACAGGTGTTTACCATCAAGAATTGCGTGAAGTTCCCCAAACGATATACCTATATTGTCGTGCAGAAAATTGCGAATCTTGTGGAAGACATTGACACCCATGTGCGTGTGGCAGAATCAATGATGCCGACTAATCTGCATGAAGCACAGCTAAAGCGTGATGAGCTCACTTACACTTTCGGCTTGCTCAACAGCTTAGATGATAAGCTTCAGCTGATGTATGACATCGTTTCGGACAACCCGAATTTCAAGACGGAGTTTAAGTGGTTGCCTAACGCCATGCTTGAATGGGGTCGGCTCATCCAGAAGGAGCGTGACCTTATTACGGGCGTCAAGAAAGCAGACCGGAAACGGTTCAAGGAAAAATTCAAGGAATACGAAGATAACAGTATTCCGACAGATTAAGTTACTCTAAGGTCAAGTCTCGTCTTGTTGTGTTCTGTGGGCTTTTGGGCTGCTGTGGTGGCTCCGCTAACAACTGGTGGGAGCGTTCTCCTAATTCTGGCAACAGCAATAATTTCTGTAATGTCAACAGCAACGGCAACGCCAACAATAACAACGCCAACAACAGTAATGGCGTCGCTTTCGGATTCTGTAGGTCTATAGGTCAATCAAAGTAACCCTCGTGGCGAAATTTGTACTTCTGCAGAAGGGAGACTTGTTCCTGTAGCATAGTGAAATATGCTCAAAACAGTGTGTCGATGATATGCACCGGATGACGCTTCTTGCATGGCCGATGAATACGGGAATAGTCGGTTTCATGGTGCGGACTACGCAGTTAGAATTCCCGCCTACAATAAGACTGTACGGCACACCCAATTTTCTTGTATATAAGGGATGAGGTATGAACAGTAAGGAAAGACATGAAATCAGATATCAGCGCAGAGTGGCGGCTCGTCAGGCGAAAAGGACTGCCTACAGTGAAAGCTTTGGCCGTTATGAAGATGTGTTCTCCTATGAGCATCTTTATCAGGCGGGCAAAAACTGCTGCAAAGGGGTTATGTGGAAGAACAGTACACAAAGCTATATGAGCCGCATTACCACGAACACAGCCAGCACGCATGACGCATTGTTACGCAGAGAGTTCAGGAGCCGTGGCTTCCATGACTTTGACCTAATTGAGCGCGGAAAACTACGGCATATTCGGAGCGTTCATATCTCCGAGCGCGTAGTGCAGAGATGTCTTTGCGACAATATACTTGTCCCTGTGTTTTCTCACTCATTTGTTTTTGATAACGCCGCAAGCCTGAAGGGCAAAGGTGTTGATTTTGCTATGGACAGGCTGGATAAGCACTTGCATAGATTCTATCGAAAGTTTGGCGTCGAAGGCGTAGAATCTGGCGGTGTTCTCACGGGCGATTTCTCCGATTTCTTTAACAGTGCGCCGCACTCTATTATCTATAGAGAAGCGGAACGCAGGATACATGACGATGATGTGCGTCGTATTGCCTGCCAGTTCATGGAGGACTTCGGGGATGTTGGTTTTGGACTTGGCAGTCAGGTATCGCAGATAGATGCGCTTATGGTCGCAAGCCCGCTTGACCACTTCATAAAGGAACAGCTACACATCAAATACTATGGAAGATATATGGATGACTTCTATCTGATACATGAGAACAGAGAATATCTGAAATATTGCATGGAGGAAATCAGAAAGAAGTGCAAGGAATACGGATTTGTTTTGAACGAGAAGAAGACAAAGATAGCGCCGTTGCGCAAGGGAGTCAAATTCTTGAAAACGAAGTTTTTCCTGAACGAAACCGGTGCGGTCATTCGCAAGATGAACCGAAAATCACCGGTCAAGATGCGGAAGAAACTCAGAATATTCCGAAGATGGATAGATGAAGGAAGGTTCACTATCACAGATGTAGAGACAGCCTATCAAAGCTGGCGCGGACATATGATTCGTGGAAACAGCACGCTTGTCTTGCGGAAGATGGATGCTTTCTACAACAGTTTATTCAAGAACAAGGAGGATTCAGGACATGGTAAAGTTTCTGAAGAACGGCAGCTTGCTCGCGCTTGTCGAGCAGCCGAACTGGGTCTACCTGCAGGAGAACGGCGCCTATGGCCTGTGTGATTATGAAAACGCACAGGGCGTCGCTATCAATGGTATCGTCTATAACCTTGCTGGAAACCTCATCAGTGAGAACGGCGAAGTCGATTTCAAGGATATTCCCAGCGGTGAATATATGATGCAGCAGGATAAGGTCGCCGCGCAGAATGCAGCAAATTTGGACTACCTTTCCATGATGACCGGCTATGACCTGCCTATGGAAGAGCAAGCTGAAGCGCAGGCTGTAAGCGTAGGCGACATTGAGGGTGAAGCTGTCTACGATGACACGGTGGATGACCCGGCCTATGTTGCTACGGAAGAGGAGGAAAACGCCAATGAATGAGCATAGTGCAAGATTTGAAAAAGTCAAAGGATACTATGACCGTCGCCTTTGGAACCGGCAGATGGTGATGAATGCCGTTGGCAAATGGATTACAGCTGAGGAAGCAGAAGAAATCCTGAGCGGTGGAAATGCGTAAGAAATAAAAAGTGGGAGCCGTGCTACACCAGCAGGCTCCCACAATGCATTTATGGCATATAAAACTTGGCTTTTATACAGAAGGTGGTGATTAACATGAGAATGTCCAAAAGAGAGTATCAGCTTAAGATGGCTGAGATTCGCAGAGAAAATGTTCAAAAGCAGTACAAGCAATCACTCCGCGAAGAAAAACGGAAATATGATACCAAGCGCATCGAAACAAGCAAGCTGCTTGCTATTTACCTCTTCGTGTTATTTAACGCCGTAATGATTTATGCGATGGCGGCTATGTGGGTACTTCATGATTTAACCTATCTCGGTGTCCTTATCACCGACATTGCCGCACAGGTTCTCATCTATGCGATTTATTGCCTGAAAGCGTATTGTGCGAAGAAGCAGAGCGAAAATGTGAAGCTGCGTAGAGAACGCTACGCTGGCATATCTGACGAAGAGAATAACGGGTCGTTGAATGAGATTCTTTCTGCTGCCGCTGATAGCACCGAGCCAGTGCCGTTTACAAACGGTGCAACCGTCAATGTATATGATTACGGTGCCGACAACGGCTCCGTTGGATAACGGACAAAGGAGTGATGTATCGTGGCGTTTAAGATGCGAACCAGCAAACCGGAAGCTGGTAATAAGTATTACATAACCAAAGCAAATGGCGGCTACTCCGACGCCATTAAAGGCAGTCCCACAGATAAGGACTGCGATGTCCTTTCTAACTGTGTAGGGTATGCTTACGGACGATTTAACGAAATTGGCGGGTATGGATACTGCAAGTACCTAAGACCCGTGAATGCAGAGAACTTCATTCAGTATAAGGGCACCTCTCTGAAAACAGGACAGACACCGAAACTTGGTGCCTGCATGGTATGGCAGAAAGGCGCTACGCTGAACGGCTCTGATGGGGCGGGTCATGTTGCTATTGTTGAGAAGGTCGTAAGTGATACGGAGGTCTATACATCCGAAAGCGGATGGGGCAGTTCCAATCCATTTTGGAACAAGACAAGAATAAAGGGAAACGGTAACTGGGGTCAAGGAGCTGCGTACAAGTTCCTTGGCTTTATTTATAATCCGGCTGTTTCAGATGAGAAACCGGTCACTACCGTTCCCTCGACAAGTGGAGGAAAAATGAAATACAGTTCAACGAATAGACCGTTGGAATGCATGATGACCCAGAGTACTTGCTACAAAGGGACAAGCACCATGACCGTCAAAGGCGTTCTTTGGCACAGCACCGGTGCAAACAATCCGAATTTGCGGCGCTATGTCCAGCCGGATGATAATGCTGCAAACAGAGCAGAGCTTTTGGCGCTTCTCGGCACAAATGGGAACCGAAACGACTGGAACCATATCAACCGTCAGGCTGGCCTGAATTGCTGGATTGGTAAATTGGCGGACGGGACTGTCACTACAGTACAGACTATGCCGTGGAATTATCGCCCGTGGGGCTGCGGCTCTGGCAACAAGGGTTCCTGTAACAATGGTTGGATTCAATTTGAGATTTGCGAAGACGGTTTGAACGATGCTACATATTTCAACAAGGTCTACAAAGAGGCCTGTGAAATTACGGCATACCTTTGCAAAATATTCAATATTGACCCAAACGGCACGGTAAATATGAATGGTGTATCCGTTCCTACAATTTTATGCCATGCAGACAGTCATGCGCTTGGGCTTGGCTCTAACCACGGCGATGTCAACCACTGGTTCCCGAAGTTTGGTAAGTCTATGGCGACGGCTCGTGCCGATGTCGCTGCACTAATGAAAACCTCTGGCAGCGTTGCACCTACACAGCCGACAAACCCGACCACGCCTACAACCAGCACATTTAAGGCGGGAGATGTTGTCAAGATTATCGGCACACAGTATTACTCCGGTCAGTCAGTTCCTGGCTGGGTTCGGGCAAAGAACTGGATTGTACATTCTGTAAGTGGAAATCGTGTTGTTATCAACAAAAGTGAGGACGGTAAAAACTCCATTATGAGTCCGTTCAAGGCCTCTGACCTTGCGCTGGCAAACGCAAAACCGACCACGCCGACAATACCGTCTACTCCGTCCGCTCCTTCTGGTAATACAAACGAGGAAATCATTTGGAACTTCTTGCTTGGCAAGATTGGGAACGAATACGGTGTTGCAGGTATGATGGGCAATCTCTATGCCGAGTCTGGATTACGCCCTGACAACCTCCAGAATGCCTATGAGAAGCGGCTTGGATATACAGATGCTTCCTATACCGCTGCTGTTGACAATGGCACATACAAAAAGTTTGGGACTGATAGCGCAGGCTACGGCTTGGCACAGTGGACATATCACACAAGAAAGAAAGCACTACTTGCTTTTGCGCAGAGCAAGAAGAAGTCTGTTGGAGATTTGGGTATGCAGCTTGAATTCCTGTACAAGGAATTGAGCGAGAGCTATAAGGGCGTTTTTGCCGATTTGAAATCCGCCAAAACCATTCTTGCCGCATCCAATTCCGTGCTGATGAAGTTTGAGCGTCCTGCGAACCAGAGTGCGGCAGTCCAGAATAAGCGTGCGGCATACGGCCAGAAGTTCTATGACAAATACGCAGGCAAGACTCCGGTTGTGCCCGAACAGAAACCTTCTGCGGTTCCGTATCGTGTGCGTGTTACGGCGGATGTACTGAACATTCGCAAGGGTGCCGGTACGGGATACGCCGTGGCTGGTCAGATTAAGGGCGGTGGGGTTTATACCATCGTCGAAGAGAAAGCCGGAACTGGCGCCAAATCATGGGGAAAACTTAAAAGCGGCGCTGGATGGATTTCTCTTGATTATACAAGCAGAGTATAACACTCTGCCAGAAAAAGAAATGGAGGTACGATTATGGATTGGTTGGAGATTCTGAAGTACATCGCAGCAATCGCTTCCGGTCTGGCAGCCGCCATTCCTCTCGTTATTCAGCTTGTGAAATACATCAAGCAGGCTGTCAAGGAGAAGAACTGGGGCGTCGTTCTGGAGAAGGTTATGAAGCTGATGGAAACTGCCGAGACTAAGTTCAAGGACGGTGCAGAACGAAAAGAGTGGGTTCTGGCAATGCTCAAGGCGAGCGCAGATGGCATTAACTACGACATTGATTATGACGCAATTGCCGACATGATTGATAGTCTGTGCGACATGAGCAAGGTGATTAACCCTGCCACACCCGCAAATAAGGTTACTGCCAAGAAGGAAGAGGGGAAGTAACTTTATTCAGGAGGTGCTCATATGACTGACCAGGAAACTGTTATGCTCATTGAGACGGAACAGAGATGTAAGTCCAATACGCATAGAATTGATAATCTGGAAAATGAGCTGAAGGAAATCCAAAGCGAACAGAAAGCCATCTACAAGATTGCTACTTCTGTCGAGCTTATTGCACAGCGTGTCAGCAACATTGAAACGAAGGTGGACGACACAAACAGTAAAGTCGATGCACAGGCGAAAGCTTGGCAGGAAACCGAGCGTAAGTTGTCGGAAAAGGTCAATGAGGCTGAGAACAAACCGTACAAGCAGATTGCCAGCAATGTGAACTCTATCAAAGTTGCAGTTATCACCTGTATCTGCACTTTGCTTGTGAGTGGTATCATCGGTGCAATCGTCATGTTTGGCAAATAATTATCCGAGGATATTTTGTGGGTGTGAATATTCTCAGTTGAGGAAATGTGCGAAAATGAATTAGGGCAGGTTCGGAAATTACTCCGTTCCTGCCCTGTTTTTTTGCGCTATTTATTTGTAGGGGTCAAAGTGTGCGTTCGCTTTGAGGTTGTTTAACTGTCCATTATAAATTCAGCTTTTGAATGTTCACTTATAACAGCGTTGTTTAATCTAAACAGCGGTCTTATAAACGAACATTTCTATGTATGCGCCTCGGATTGAGTAGTTTCACGAGGCTTAAAAGATGTTGTATGTTGATTGTATAGCTAAAGCGAATGCTTGAAATCAAGATCAAATATCTTCGTGATATTCAGAAAATCGAAAAAATCAATGTGGGCGATTGGATTGATCTTCGGTGTGCGGAAGATACCTTCATTGATGGCGGCAGGTACAAGCAAATTCCGCTTGGTGTGGCCATGGAACTGCCGCAGGGATATGAAGCCTTGGTTGCACCAAGAAGCAGCACATATCGCAAATATGGTGTTCTGATGGCCAATAGCATTGGTATAGTAGATGAATCCTACAAAGGCGATGGCGATGAATGGAACTTTCTGGCCTACGCAACCAGGGACACCATCATCAGAAAGAATGACCGGATCTGCCAATTTCGGATCATTGAACACCAGCCTTTATTCATCCTGAAGGAAGTTGATCATCTTGGCAATGAAAATCGTGGGGGCATTGGCTCCACAGGAAGGGCGTGAAAAAATGACTAATTTGACCACTACCACCAACCTTGTGAAAGAGATCCTGGAAGAAGATAAACAGGCCAGAAACAGTGATAGTTTGCTTTACCTGAAGGTTTTGGAGCGTGTAGCAGAAGATTGTGGGATCAACCTGCAAAGCCTTTCTGTACCGAATTTCCTGGCTTCTATGAATGTTCTGCCCTTCCCCGGCTTTGAAACGGTAAGACGGACACGGCAGAAGGTGCAGCAGCACCGGCCCGATCTGGCCGCCTGTGAAAAGGTTGAAGCCATGCGGCAGGAGAACGAACAGATCTTCCGTGAATATGCCAGGGGTGATGTAAGTTGAAGAAGTGCGGCTTTAGCGGCGGAAAAGTTGATATCACAGTTTTTGGGGTTCCTCTGGATCCTTGCCAGTATGAAATGATCGAGAAATACCGGAATGTGACGGTGGAGATCCTGCGCTGCAAAAACTGCGGCCATGTGGAAATCTCATGGAGCCGACAAGAAAACACGGAAGAAGGTGATATGGATGGCTGAAAAAAGGATGTTCACGCAGAAGATCATAGACAGTGATGCTTTCCTTGATATGCCGCTTTCCACACAGGCCCTTTATTTTCACCTTAACATGAGGGCTGATGATGATGGCTTCATTAACAATCCCAAACGGATCCAGCGGACAATAGGCGCTTCCGATGATGATTTGAAGCTGCTGATTGCGAAGCGCTTTGTGATCTGCTTTGAAAATGGTGTCATCGTCATTAAGCACTGGCGGATGCATAACACCTTGCGAAAGGACAGATACAACCCGACACAGTACCAGGAACAGTTTGCCATGCTTGATGTGAAGGACAATAACGCCTATACAGAAAAGCCTGTAAACCAGTTGGCAACCACTTGGCAACCAAACGGCAACCATCTGGAACCACAGTATAGTATAGATAAGTATAGTAGAGATAAGGAAAGTATAGTAGAGGATAGTATATCTGAATCTGACGATTCAGCATCTTCCCCGAAGCCTTCCAAGCCTGTCAAACATAAGTATGGCGAATACAAAAATGTACTGCTGACAGATGATGAACTGGAAAAGCTGAAAGATGAATATCTCGATTGGGAAGAACGCATTGAACGGCTTTCATCCTATGTGGCATCAACCGGGAAATCTTATAAAAGCCATTATGCAACCGTCAGAAATTGGGCCAGGAAAGACCAGGAGCGATCCGCACAGTCTGTTAAACAGCCCTACCACAAGCAGACCAAGGCAGAAGAACTTGATGACTTTTATGCTATGGCAAAGGAGTGGTCAGAAACATGATCCAATGTTGCAGAAATTGCCCGGATAGATCTGTTGGCTGCCATGCAACCTGCGAAAAGTACATATCAGAGAAAGCAGCCCATGACAAACTGAATGAAATGATCCGGGATCAGAAAGCCCAGGATGATGCAATCACATTATCCATCATCAACAGATCAAAGAAAAAAGGCGGTAGATATCATGGATAAAAAAGAATTCGGCCTGTTTGCTTCTGCCCTTCGCACCTATTATCCCAAGGAGCAGATCCTGCCGAACCAGCAAGCCATGGAACTTTGGTACAGAGAACTGCAAGACATTCCATTCCCTGTTGCCGAAGCTGCCCTGCGCCAGTGGGTGGCCACAAATAAGTGGTCACCTTCCATCGCAGAGATCCGGGAAGTCGCTGCAACAGTCCAGCATGGCAGCGTGAATGATTGGGGCGAAGCTTGGGAACAGGTGCTGACAGCAGTCAGAAAGTACGGAATTTACAACCAGGGAAAGGCCCTGGATAGCATGGATCCGATGACCAGGACAGCAGCAGAACGCACAGGGTTCCGCAATATTTGCCTGTCAGAGAACATTGCAACCGAAAGGGCAAACTTCCGTATGATCTATGAAAGCCTGTCTGCACAGGAAAAATCACAACAGCAGATCGCTTTGCCGTTGCAGGAAGTGATCAAGATGATCCAGGCAAACCAGGAAAGATTGTGTTTGGAAGGGGGAAATGATAATGGCTGAATATATTGACCGGGAAGCGGCACTTGAGATTTGCGAAACGGAATATCAAGAGCGACTGCGGATGTTGGACTATTGCGGTGACACAGTGGCGTGGAATATCGGCCATGCAATTAAAGCAATTCCAACAGCAGATGTAGCTCCGGTGGTGCATGGGCGGTGGGAATACGATCTTCCAACTATCAACACTTATGGTCAATTAAGGTGCTCGATTTGTAATTGGTGGACACTTGACCCGTCTGTTGATCGTTCGTATAGCTATTGCCCCAACTGCGGGGCAAAGATGGACGGTGACGGCAATGCGGATCATTGATGCAGATGAACTGCTTCAGCTTTATGGTGACTATGGCTTTGATTTTTCGGGGTATCATGTGGCAATTCCGGTAATCCGGCAGAACATCCTGGATATGCCTGAAATCAAAGCTACACCATGCACCTTCTGCAAATATGGATCTGGCCGGGGGAAGAAGCCCTGTTCCAGATGCCCGGCGAAAGGATTGACAGATGAATAAAACAACATTATGGACAGCTATTGTCATGATCTTTGTGTGCGCTGTGTCTATCGGCTATGCTGCGACTGTTGTTAATGCAGTCCAGGATCCACCGGAAGAAGTAAAGATCATACACGAATCCACGGAAGGTTATGATGATGGCTATGCCAAAGGAAAAGCACAAGCTTTAGAGGATATAACAGATGTCTATTGCGGAAAATGAATTTGCCCGGCTTCCTGGGGATCTGCAAAGGAAGGATCCCGATGTGGTAAAAGTGGTTCGTTGCGGAAAATGTTTGTATGGCGAAGGCAGGACGGAATGCACTTGGTGCGGCTTATTTGGCTGTTACATGGGTGACGATATGTTTTGTAGCTATGGGAGATCAAGCTATGTGGATTAAAAAAATGGCACAGTGTGAGATCTGCGGAAGGGAGTATCTGAAAACAACGCCTACAAGAAAGTATTGTTCGGATGAATGCAAAGAACTTATGAAAATAAACCTTAAAAGAGAAAGCCAAAAAACCAGAAAGGCCAATAGGAAGCGAGAAATCGCCCAGGAGCGGCGTAATGATTTGAACAGGATCCTGCGTGATGCTGCTGAACATGGCATATCCTATGGCAAATATGTGGCCTATCTTGATCGGAAGGGGGAATCAATGTGAATGATGCAAAAAGCTTTCTTCAGCAGGTGGAACTGTGTGATAAGCACATCAACAGCAAGCTGGAACAGGTTGCCCAATTAAGAGAACTGGCAACAAAAATCACTGCCACATGGAAGCAGGATGTTGTTTCAGGCGGCGGTGATCAGGACAAGATCGGGAATGCAGTTGCAAAGATTGTTGACTTGGAAGAAGAAATAAACATGGCTATTGATGATTTTGTGGATAAGAAAAGAGCTGTCAGCCGTGTGATTGAGAAGATCCAGGATCCTGACCAGATTGATGTTCTATACAAGCGCTATTTCCATTATGAGCCTTGGGAACAGATTGCCTGTGAAATGCACATGACATATCGGAATGTGTGCTACATACACGGTAAGGCGCTTCAGACCGTAAATAAGACTTTGAGGGGTGAAGAAGATGGCTGATTGTAAAGCGTGGTTAGTCAGAGAAAAAGATGAGTTTTGCGCAACTATTGTATTTGCTGAAACGAGAGAAAAAGCAAGGGCTTTGGCATTGCATACCGAAGCTTGTGAAGATGCGGATTTTATAAGCATCGAAGTTAGGCGGAATAAAGAAGCGGACAAATATTACAAACCAGGTAAAAAGGAATTAGATTGGTATAACGCAGCGGATAGAATAGCGATGGTTAAAGATTGCGGTTTTACCTGCGATCCTGATGCACATTGCAGTGAATTATGCGCAGATTGCCCAGCAAAAGATATATGCGATGATTTTTTAGAAAGTGAGGAAGAATAAATTGATTTGTCCTTACAATTTCAAGATCATTGAGCAAGTGAATCAAAATACATACGAATATGAAGATGGTATGACAAAGATTCACCAGCACAAAATGATTGAAAAAAGAGAATTTGCAGAATGTTCAAAGCTGGACTGCGGTGCATGGGATCTGGATAGATGTCGATGTGGTTACAAGGGATCTGTGGATGGGGCAATTTGAAACTTTTCAGTAAATTTCATAGAATTTCACATTAGTCCAGTGATATGATTAAGGTGCAGATATAAACAAAAAATCTTCCGAGCCTGACAGGGTGACTCCTTCCCTGCCAGGCTTTTTGCATGCCATAGAAAGAAGGTGATGATTGTGGCGGAAAAGAAGCTAACAGCAAAGCAGCAGCGCTTCTGTGATGAATATTTGCTTGATCTGAATGCAACACAGGCTGCAATCAGAGCCGGGTATTCAAAGAAGACGGCAAAACAAATTGGGCAGCAAAATTTGACCAAACTTGACTTGAAAGAATACATCGGAAAGCGGATGGCTGAAAAGGAAGCTGCCCTGGTTGCTGACCAGACTGAAGTGATGCGATATCTTACTTCTGTTCTGCGTGGCCAGTCCGTTTCTGAAGTAGTTGTGGTGGAAGGCACCGGCGATGGCTGTTCTGAAGCCAGGACGATGCAGAAAGCGCCAGATGAAAAGGAACGGCTGAAAGCTGCTGAACTGCTTGGAAAGGCGCACATGATCTTTACTGACAAGGTGCAGCAGGAAATTGACATGGATCTGAATATCACTGTGGATTACGGGGAGTGTGAATAATGGCGCACTTGATAAAATATGGAATGATGTCCGCAACGGAAAATGCTCTTGCTGGATATCTTGTAAAGGCACAGTGTGATTTGTGCGGCAAAAAATATGGTTCTGTCGAAGAAGCCAGACGCTGTGAAAATAGGCATATGAATAACATGCTGAAAAATATGGGTGCTTTTACAAAAGTAGTTAATAAGCTATGAACATCAGCGTCAAAGCAAATCCATGCTTCAAAGAGGTTGACCGCAGCACCAAGCGATATATCGTCATGAAGGGCAGCGCCGGTTCTGGAAAGTCGGTTGACACGGCGCAGAACTACATCCTGCGGCTGATGAAGGACAAGGGCCGGAACCTGGTCTGCATCCGCAAATCGGACATCACAAACCGGGACAGCACCTTTGCTGAACTGACCGGCGCTGTTTATCGTATGTTTGGCGATAAGGCTGACCGATACTGGCAGATCAATATGTCACCTTTGAAGCTGACCTGCAAAGCAAATGGCAATCAGATCATCTTCCGGGGGATGAATGATGATAAGCAGCGTGAAAAGCTGAAGTCCATCACATTCCAGCGTGGAAAGCTGACAGATGTATGGTGTGAGGAAGCAACCGAACTGACACAGGCCGATGTGGAAATAATAGATGACCGTCTTCGTGGTGAACTGCCGGCTGGTCAGTTTTATCAGATCAGAATGACCTTCAATCCAGTAAACAAGAACCACTGGATCAAGAAGGTCTTTTTTGATGTGCCGGATCCCAATGTGCTGTGCCATCATTCCACCTATCTGATGAACCGCTTCATTGATGATGCCTACCGGCAGCGCATGGAGCGCAGAAAGATCGTGGATCCTGAAGGCTATCAGATCTATGGCCTGGGCGAATGGGGCGAAATCGGCGGTCTGATCCTGCACAATTGGGAAGTCAAGGACATTTCCCAGGATCCTGCTGACTATGATGATTTCGCCATTGGTCAGGACTTCGGCTTCAATCATGCAAATGCGATCCTGGCTGTCGGCACCAAGGACGATGACATCTATATTACCAGGGAAATATACGAATTCGAGAAAGACACCAGCGAATTGATTGACCTGGCTATGATACACGGCATAGACCGAAAGAAACAGATGTGGTGTGATTCCGCAGAACCGGACAGGATCAAGATGTGGCAGAAGGCCGGCTTCCGGGCAAGGGGCGTGGATAAAGGCGGATCTGCTGGATCCGTAAAGGCACAGATTGACTGGCTGAAGCAGCGGAAGATCTATGTGCATCCGTCTTGCGTAAATACCATCAAAGAATTGCAGCAATGGAAGTGGAAGAAGGATGACAGAACCGGTGAATACCTGGATGAACCTGTGCCATTCCAAGATGATGCCATGGCTGCGCTGCGTTATTCCGTGGAAGGCTGGCGCAAGATGAAGAAGTGGATGATTTAACAGGGGGATAAATATATGCTTACTGCGACAGAAATAAAAAACTTTATCGACAACGATGCTGCCAGCGATAAAAAGCGCTTTGCCAGAACCGGTCTTCGTTATTATGAAGCAGATCACGATATCAGAAACTATCGTGTGTTCTTCATCGATGCGGATGGCAACCTTCAGGAAGACACAACCAAAAGCAATATCAAGATCAGCCACCCTTTCTTCACTGAACTGGTGGATCAGGAAGTGCAGTATATGCTTTCTGGCAAGGAAGGCTTTGTGAAATCGGACAATCCAGATCTTCAGGACTATCTGAACGAATACTTCAATGACAATGAAGATTTCATGGCCGAACTGTATGAAGTGATCACTGGCTGCATCTCCAAAGGATTTGAATATGCCTATGCCTATAAAAATGCAGAGGGAAAGACGGCCTTCCAGTGCGCTGACAGCATGGGTGTGGTGGAAATCAGAGAGAAGGAAACCGATGACGGTTGTGCCTATGTAATCTATTGGTACATTGACCGCATTGGCAAGGATAACAAGAAGATCAAGCGGATCCAAGTGTGGAATGATAAAGAAGTTACTTCCTTTATGCAAGAGGATGACGGCAGCATTATTCCTGATGAAAATGTGAAGCCAAATCCCAGGCCGCACATCACATACAAGAAGCCAGGCGATGACAATATCTACTATGACAATTTTGGCCTGATCCCTTTCTTCCGCATGGATAACTGCAAGAAGCAGTTCAGCGGTCTGAAGCCCATCAAGGCCCTGATCGATGACTATGATCTGATGTCCTGCGGCCTGTCTAATAACATTCAGGACACCAATGAAGCGCTGTATGTGGTTAAAGGCTTCCAAGGTGACAATCTGGATGAATTGATGGTGAATATTAAGGCCAAGAAGCATATTGGCGTGGATGATGACGGCGGTGTGGAGATTCACACGGTTGATATTCCCTATCAGGCCCGGCAGACAAAGCTGGATCTGGATGAAAAGAACATCTTCCGCTTTGGTATGGGGGTGAACACTGAAGGTCTGAAGGACACCAGCGCAACCACATCCATCGCTATCAAGTCCGCCTATTCCCTGCTTGATCTGAAGGTGAACAAGCTTGAAATTCGCCTGAAGCAATTCATGCGGAAGCTGTTGAAGGTTGTGCTGAAGGAAATCAATAACGAAAACAAAACCGATTTCAAGCAGAAGGATGTCTATTTTGATTTCCAGCGTGAGATCATCACTAATGCCCAGGAGAATGCACAGATCGAACTGACCGATGCCCAGCGCAAGCAGACCGAGATCACAACCTTGCTGAATCTGGCCAACCATCTTGATGATGAAACGCTGATGCAGCTGATCTGTGAACAGCTTGATATCGATTACAACGATATCAAGGATAAGCTACCGCAGCAGGAAGAAGATCCGACAGCAGCAGCACAAGCTGCGCTTCAGAACATCCAGCCCGATGATGATGACGGTGGTGAATTGATTGAATAAGTGGGAAAAGGAAGTCCAGCAATCGCTGCTTAATAGCGAAGAAGCTGCTATCAAGGAACTTGAAAAGCAGTATGCAAGGGCCTTGAAGGATATCAATGATAAGGTCAAGCTGTTCCAGGCTGACATTGATCTGCTGGATCAAGCGCTGAATCAGGATGGCTTGGACGAAGCTGCAAAGACCGCCCTGCTGTCACAGAAGCGGTCTAAAATCTATCAGAAGCAATACCAGCAAGCCCTGAAAAGCCAGATCAGCGGTATCGTTGATAATCTGCACAGTGTCAGCTACACGGCCATTGACAAGTATCTGAAAGAATGCTATGAATATGGCTACATTGGCACCATGTACGATATCGCCATGCAGGGGATCCCGGTAATTGCACCGATTGATCAGGCCGCTGTGGTGAAGGCTGTCCTGACTGATTCAAAGGTTGTAGAGGGCTATTATAACCGCCTTGGTGTCAATTATGCGAAGCTGAAAAAGACCATTACGCAGGAAGTCAGCCGGGGCATTGCTTCTTCCCTGCCCTATTCTGACATTGTCAGGAATATCAATAATGCATCCGGCAGCGGCCTGTATAATGCAAAGCGCATTGCCAGGACAGAGGGCCACAGGATCCAGCAGGAATCCACAGCGGATGCACAGGAAGCAGCCAAGAAGAAGGGCGCTGATGTGGTAAAGCAATGGGATGCTACACTGGACGGAAGAACCAGGCCCACACACAGAATGCTGGATGGCCAGATCCGGGAAGTGGATAAGCCATTTGAAGCCGGCGGAACAAAAGTGATGCGCCCTGGGCAGTTTGGCATAGCTGCCGAAGATATAAACTGCCGCTGCGCTTGCCTTACAAGGGCAAGATGGGCGCTGGATGATGACGAACTTCAGACCTTAAAAGATCGTGCTGAATATTTTGGACTGGATAAAACGGCAGATTTTGAGGATTTCAAGGACAAGTATCTAAAAGCTGCCGAAGTTCCACAGCCGCAGGTAAAAAAGGAATATCTGACGGAAAAGAAACTGAATAAAAAACTGGCACAAGCTGATGCCGATATTGCTGACCTGCAAGCCCAAAAAGCAAATGCGGTAGATCTGAATGAATCGGATTTGATCCAGAAGAAGATAGATGAACTTGAACTTCAAAAGATCGATTGGCAGGGCAAGCTGGATAAAAAGCTTGTTGCCAAGGAAATCAAGACCTTGAAAAAAGAAAAGATTGCATTGCAGGATGATCTGGACAACTTCGATGTCAAAACATACAGCGGTATCTGGAAAGATGATGTCACCACACTTGATTGGAAAGATAAGAGTGGATCTATCCAGGCGAAGAAAAAATACTTTGAAAATAAACTTCTGTATGCAGCTGATGCTTCTGAAACGCAAAAATGGAAAGACTTATTTGACCAGGTTGATGATTTCGATAAACAAGGATCTGCATATTTCAAAATGCACAACAGGTTCAATGCTATTGATTCCGAAATTGACAGTCTGAAGAAGAATGGTTTGAAGCGCAGCAAAATCGATGCCGCCTTTTCACAAGGACGGAAAGATGCGGCCTATTGGTTTACCGATAGCAATGGCTGTGTTAAGGGCGCAGATAGCGTGCTGCGGTCTGTATGCGGTGATGTATGGCAAAATGCCAGTAACGCAGAAAGAGAAGCCATATACGAATACACAAGAAGCTATCACAAATTCAATGAGCCACTGCGTGGAATTGAATATGGTACTAATAAATTCTTGGGTGTTGGCAATGTTGATCTTAATGAGATTGGCACAAATTATGGCGGCTTTAAGCGTGGGGAAGTTAAAAAGCAGATTGATGATATGACAAGCATCATCGAGAAAAGCACCTATAAAAATGATTTTTGGGTGCAGCGTGGTTGCGATTACGGCGGCATGGACAAGTTCTTTGGTATTGATGCCAATGATTTTAGCCTATCTGAAGCAGATCTGGCAGCAAAGCTAATCGGAACCACACCAACGGAACATGGTTTTTTAAGCACAGGCGTATCAAATGGAAAAGGATTTTCGCATAAGCCTATCATCATGAATATCTATGCTCCATCAGGTACTAAAATGATGTATGCAGAGCCGTTCAGCGCCTTTGGTAATGGTTCCGGTAAAGGCTGGGACGGTTTGGCGCAACAATCATCTTTCGGTGATGAAGCGGAAATGATTTTTCAGCGTGAAACTACTTTTAGGATCACCAAAGTTGAGAAATCAAACGGAAAAATCTATCTTGACATGGAAGTAATTGAACAGGAGAAATTCTAATGGTAAACAAAACTCTATCCGAAAGATATTCAGATGAACTGCTTTCCGACAATAGTGATCAATACAAACAATGCAAAGATTGTGTGTTCCGGGATGTAGCGAATTACAGGAAAGGGATTTGTGATATCTACGATCTGAAGCCATCTGGCATCAGAAAGAACACAGACAGATGCGAATACTATGAAAAGGAATAAGGCGTGTTGACTATTGGTAACCAATATGTTATAATAAGCCATCAAAAAATATGAGGTTCCCAAGATGGAAAAGAGAAACGGCAGAATAATATTTACAAAGGCCGGTGGAAACGCCGGCAAGGGTTCTTATAATTGCAAGGTTTCCCTCCCTAAAAAGTGGATTGATGCAATGGGCATCACGGTTGATGATCGTGATGTCACATTGCAGTTTGATGGCGAAAAGATAGCATTGAAAAAAGGTGGTGAAGATAGTGAATGACAAACTGAAGGCAGCTGTGTATGGCCTGGCAATCGGTGATGCTTTGGGTGTTCCTGTGGAATTCAAAAAGCGTGGCACATTCCACATCATTGATATGATCGGCTTCGGAACACACAATCAGCCGGCAGGTACATGGAGCGATGACACCAGCATGACACTGGCAACCTGTGATTCTATCCGGGCATGTGGACAGATTGACTGTCATGATATGCTGGCCAGGTTCAGAAAGTGGCTGTTTGATGCTGAATACACGATTGATCACATTGTGTTTGATGCTGGGAATACAACGGTTAATGCATTGCGATATGGGAAAGGCATGGATGACTTCTATTCCAATGGCAATGGATCCTTGATGCGCATTATTCCGCTTGCCTTCATTGATGTGAATGCGGAAACTGTTTCCGCTGTATCAGCCATTACACACGCCAATGGCATTTCAATGGACATTTGCTGTGAATATGTGGCCATTGCAAAGCAGCTGCTGAAAGGCAGATCATTGGATGATGCCATAAAGAATTGCAGCGGCAGAATCCCGGAGATCCGCAATCTGGATGAATCAGCAATAAAGTCATTCGGCTTTGTTGTAGATACCTTTGAAGCGGCTGTGTGGGCCGTTGCAACAACGGACAATTACAAAGATGCAGTGTTGAAGGCTGTAAACCTGGGCAATGATACAGATACGGTGGCAGCAATCGCTGGCGGTTTAGCTGGGATAATGTACGGCATGGAAGGGATCCCCGATGAATGGATCGATAAGTTGAGAGGTAAAGACATAATCGATAGGTGCTTGTTTTAAGTGCCTGAATAAAAGCATCCTGAAAAGGGTGCTTTTTTCATGCCATTTAGTCGCAATTTGGTCGCAATTTGGTTTTAAGTTAGTCCCCAAAAGCAGTTGTTTGGTTATTCCGAATAACTGTTTTTTAATTTTATGAAAGGTGGTAAAAAAAATGAAAAGATGTTGGAAAGACTGGTTCAAGAAAGCCGGGATCCGGGCAATCAAGACTGTTGCGCAGACTGCTGTTGCTACTATCGGCACTTCTGCTGTCATCAGTGATGTGAACTGGATCATGGTGGGCAGCGCTTCCCTGCTGGCCGGTGTGCTGTCCCTGCTGACTTCCCTGGCTGGAATCCCTGAAGAATGTCCGGAAGGTGATTCTGATGAATCTGCATAAACTGATCGCCACAGAAAACGAATGCTACAAGGTGGGACAGAAAATCACACCAAAGGGCATCATGGTGCATTCGACAGGTGCAAACAATCCGAACCTGCGGCGCTATGTAGGGCCTGATGATGGTCTGCTTGGCGTGAACGCAAACAAGAACTACTGGAACACATTCCGGCCCGGTGGCAAACAGATCTGCTGTCATGCATTTATCGGTAAACTGAAGGATGGATCCATTGCAACCTATCAGATCCTGCCCTGGAACCATCGTGGATGGCACTGCGGCAGATCCGGCAATGATACGCATATCAGCTTTGAGATCTGCGAAGATGGCCTGAATGATAAGACCTATTTCGATAAGGTTTACCAGGAAGCTGTTGATCTCTGTGTCTATCTCTGCAAGATGTATAATCTTACGGAAAAGGACATCTGTGACCATAGCGAAGGCGCAAAGAAAGGCATTGCTTCAAATCATGGCGATGTGGCGCACTGGTTCCCCAAATTCGGGAAAAGCATGAACACCTTCCGGGCCGATGTTAAGGCTGCGCTGGCTCCAAAAGAGGAAGCAAAGAAGGTCATCTATCGTGTCCAGGTGGGCGCTTTTAGAGTAAAAGCAAACGCTGAAAGGATGGCCAAGGAACTGAAGGAAAAGGGCTATCAAGTAATTATCAAGCAAGATTGATCCAAGTTGATAAGGGGCATCTGAAAAGATGCCCTTTTTCTATTTCCACCTTCTGAAGCCAGGTGTAAAAGAGGATTCAAACAATCTATTTCAAGGCCGAAACCTTGTAAAAAATCGTAAATAGAAAGGAAAAGCACAATGAACATCACTGAAATCTTGAAGGCAAAAGGCATTGACGATGCAACCATCACTGGAATTTTGGATGATATGAAGGCAAATAAGATCTACACGGCATCCGAAGAAAACCTTGATATCCGTTATGGAAAGTTGAAGACTGATCACGAAGGCAAGCTGGCCGAACTGACTGAAGCGCAGAACCTGATCGCTGAACTGAAGAAGTCCACCAAAGGACAGGATGATCTTCAGGGCAAGATTACTGCATATGAAGGCCAGGTGGCGCAGCTTCAGACCGAACTGGAACAAACAAAGCTGGATGCGGCGATCAAGGTTGAACTGCTTTCCAATAAGGCGCTTGATGTCGATTACCTGACTTTCAAGCTGAAGGAAAAGGGCGAACTTGCCCTGGACGAGAACGGCAAGATCAAAGGCTGGGATGATAAGATAGCAGCACTGAAAACGCAGTTCCCTACACAGTTTGAAACGGCAGGATCCAAGAAATATGACGAACACAAGCTGCCTGATGGTCAGAATCATGGTGGCAATGAATCCGATCCTAAAAGCCTTGAAGATGCCCTGAAATTGGCCTATGAGCCAAAAGACTAAAAGAAATGAGGTAATTTTTTATGGCTATGACACTTGCAGAAATGAAAGTCGGTATGTCCGACAAAGTATCCCAGCAGATTGTTGATATCTTCCTGCGTGAATCCGAGATCCTTCAGATGCTGCCCTTTGATAACTGCGTATCTCCGCAGGGTGGCAGCACTTTGACTTATTCCTACATTCAGAAAAAGCTGCCTTCTGTGGCTGCCTTCCGTGCGCTGAATGCTGAATATGCTGCGAACCAGGCAACTGTGGAAAAGAAATCCGCTGACCTGAAGATCTTCGGCGGTAAATTCCAGATTGACCGTGTTCTGAAAGCGGCTGAAGGCCCTTATAACAACATGGCATATCAGATCCGTGAAAAGGTGCTGGCGGCCATCAGCCTGTTCCATTACACGCTGGTAAACGGCAACGCCACCACTGCCACCACCGAGTTTGACGGCCTGGATAAGATGCTGGCTGGCACTTCCACCGAGTATAACACCGGCACCGGTTCTGCCATCGACATCAGCACCATGACCAATCTGAAGACCAATGCTGATCAGCTTTATGAGCAGATCCAGCTGCTGATCAAGAACACCGATGCTGATGCGCTCCTGATGAACAGCGCAATGATCGCCAAAATCCAGACCATGGCCAGACTGCTTGGCTACAAGACCGAATCCGAAGAAGCTTTTGGCCGCAAGGTTACTTCCATGGATGGTGTGCGTTTCATGGATCTGGGTAAGCATTACACTGTTTCTGATACCACTGTCACCGGCAATGACTGCGTGAAGGCTGGCATCAGCAGAAACATTGGCGCTTCCAATGCCGCTGTCACTGGCCTGACTGATATCTATGCAGTTAAGTTTGATGTTATGGACGGCTTCCATGCTGCATCCCTGACCGGCAACAGCGCTATCCGCCAGTATCTGCCTGACTTCAATGCTCCTGGCGCTGTGAAGGATGGCGAAGTTGAAATGGTTGCCGCCACTGTGCTGAAGAACACTGCACATGCTGGCGTTCTCCGTAACATTAAGATCGCATAACAAGAAAGGAAGGAACAAAATGGCTGCAAACAGCAAGAAAAGCACAAAGAAAGTAACCGGGTATGAAATCAAGGTCAAAACCAATCCAGATTTCTGCGGCGTTGATGCCGGTGGCGTTCAGTTTGCTTACGGTAAGGCACTGATCACTGAAGGCCGAATGGCTGAATGGTTCCGTGAGCATGACGGTTATGAAGTCACTGCAATCACGGACGGTGAAGCTGATGATCTGGTTGATCCTGCTGCCCAGGATAACCCGGCTGAATAAGGCGGTGTTGATATGATCATGACCGTTGCCGAACTTCGGCAGTATGTTGATACCGATGAAACAGATCAGGTGCTTGAAGCCAAGCTTCAGGCGCTTGAACTGTTGATTCGTGCGTACACAAACAACAATTTTCAGGTCAGGGCTTTCCGGGCTGTTGCTGTTTCCACAAACGGCAAAGCCATGCTGGTGAATACACCTATTCCATTCAAGGCCGGCGATACCTTGCAGATCACGGAATCGGATCTGATGCAGGATTGCCTGGTGACTGTTGCTGCCGTAACAACTGGTCAGATCACGGTCAATGAAGATCTGTATGATGAATCCGGCGTGGTAATCACGAAGGTGAAATATCCCCAGGATGTCAAAATGGGCGTTGCAAACATGCTTAAATGGCAGCTTGACAACGGTGACAAGGTTGGAATCGCTTCAGAAACGATTTCAAGGCATTCTGTGACCTATTTCAACATGGATGGGGATAATTCCACTATGGGCTTTCCGAAGGCGCTGATGGGCTTTTTGCAGCCTTACATGAAGGCCAGGTTTGGAAGGGGCATCAGAGTATGAAAGGCATTGGCGGAAACATCACGGCAACAATCCAGGTCTACACGGCAGCCAAGAATGAAATTGGCGAAAATGTGAAGACCTGGGTTGATGCCCAGACCATCAAAGGCTGGCTTGACCTTTCTGCTGGTGAATCCGGCTACACCACATATAACGCCAAGATCCAGGAATCCACACACATCTTCATTGCAGATTATGTGCCGCTTGCTGCCGGCATACAGGCTGAAAACAGCCGTATGACCATAGGCGGCAAGATCTATGACATTCTGCTGATTGACAATCCGATGGAGATGGGAAGCGGATCCCAGCTGGAAATCTATCTGAAGTTTACAGGGGGTCAGTAATATGGCCGATGTTAAATTTGAGGATAACAGCATGAAGGTGAAGGCCGCTATCGATGAAGCCTTGCTGCAATTCCTTGAAGAAGCAGCATCTGAATTGCAGTCCCAGGCTGCAAGGGGTACACCTGTTGACACTGGCCAGCTGAAAGGATCCTGGGCGCATACGGTGGATGAATCCAACCTGGAAGCCAAAATCGGCAGCCCACTTGAAAACGCCATCTGGACTGAATTCGGAACAGGTGAATATGCCTTGGAAGGGAACGGCAGAAAAGGCGGCTGGTTCTATGAAGATGACAAAGGCCAGGGACATTTTACACACGGTAAAAAGCCTGTGCGGATGCTCCACAATGCCTTTGAACAAACCAAAGGCAAAATCATCAAGAGGGCTGAACAGATCATGAAAGGGCTGAAGTAATATGTCCAAGCAAGTTTTGAAAATCATATCTGATACCATGACATCCCTGCGCTTGGAATATGGCTTCGGTGAGTATTCCGGCAATGCAAAGGGGAAGATCATATATCCATATTTTGTAGGAAGCTACACGGAATCTGAAAGCATGACAGAAGACGGCCTTCAGGAAGGCACGATCCTTCTGACCGGCTTTTCCAGGGGATCATGGCTTGATCTTGAAAATGCGAAGGAACGCATTGAAAACTATTTTAACAGGTCTTTTGGTTATACGGCCATCACTGATAGTGGATCAGGGGTGGCCATTTCTTATGCCGGAAGCCTGATCGTTCCCACAGGGGATGCTGAACTGAAAAGCATCCAAATCAATCTATCCGTTAAAGAATGGAAGGTGAATTGATATGAGCAAAGAAGGTAAGACCGGGGTATCTGCAAATACTCCGAAGAATATTCTGTTCGGTGCCGGCACGATCCACAAAGGGCTGAAGTATACCACCAATACATGGAACTTCGCCGATTCCATTGTAGGCGCTACTTCTGGCGGATCTAAACTGTCGATCATTCCCGAGGTGACCAAGGTGGAAGTTGATGGCGCACTGGTTGCTGCAAAGGGCCTGTCTGTAAAGACCGGCGAAACCGCAACCATGGAAATCAATTTCATCGAGTTGACCGAAGATATCATCAAGTCTGCAACTTTAGGCCAGGCTGGTACTTCCGATGACACCAATTATAATGTCATTATTCCAAAAGCAGACATCCAGGAAGGTGACTATTGGGAGAACATCGCCTTTGTCGGCAAAACCCTGAATGGCGAAAACATCATTGCCATCCTGGAAAATGCCATTTGCACTTCCGGCTTTGAGCAGGAAGGCAAGAACAAGGAAGGCGCTGTTGGCAAGTACACCTTTGAATGCCATGCCGAACTGACCGGCGATCTGGACACGCTGCCTTGGAAGATCTACTATCCCAAAGCAACCGCATAACCAACCATTGCAAGGCCATCAATCCGGTGGCCTTGCAACTTTTAATAAAAACCGAAAGGACTAATCACAATGACAGATAAAGCCTTTGAGCTGCGGCAGCTGACCGCAGATGACATTTTCCCGATGTTCCAGATCATTTCCAAGATCGGTGTCAGGGAATTCAAGTCTTGCTTTGAATCTGAAGAAGTTCGGAAAGCCATCATGGATATGGCTTCCGGTGCCAAAGACCAGGCAAATGTAAGTGCTGTCGGTTTAACTGTTGCAGTTGACATTGCTGGCGTGATCATTTCCAACCTTTACAAATGTAAAGATGACATTTATCAGCTGTTGTCGCAGCTGTCCGGGATGAAGACAAAGGAAATCGCAAACTTTCCGATGACTACATTCCTGGAAATGATTGTTGCTGTGGTTAAGAAAGAGGAATTCAAGGATTTTTTTCAGGGTGTTACCAAGTTGCTGAAATAGGTGATATAAGATTCCTTGATATGCTATTCCAGCGGTACGCAAATCCGATGATTCTGCTGGATGCCATGATCAAGGGGCGCAGGTTCAAGGCTTTTGTCGATGAATTTGTGTCAATCACCAATGATGAATTAGAAGATAAGACACTATGGGAAGTCTGGCTTCACAGGGTTTTTGATTTAACCTATGGTGAATTCTTGGAGCAGACGAAGAAACCCAAAACTGAAAAAATTCCTTCACACCTTGAACTTGAAATCACAGTCAAGGAATCTGCGGAGATGTTAAACGGCTTTTGTCTTTCTTAAAGAAAGAAGGGAAAAGCGTGGAATTGTTCAAGCTACTTGGAACAATTGCAATCGATAACACCGAAGCAAACAAAGCCTTGAATGAAACGGCGAAAAACGCTGGATCGTCAAGCAAGGAAGTTGAATCAGCGGTAAACAAGGTGGGATCCGTTGCGCTGGGGCTTGGAAAAGCTGTTGTTACTGCCGGTGCCGTCATTGGCGGCGCATGGCTGGCGGCCATCGAAGGATCCAGGGAATACCGGACGGAAATGGGCAAGCTGGACACGGCCTTTGTCACCAACGGCCATTCATCTGAAGCTGCAAAGCGTACCTATTCGGATCTGAATTCCGTCCTTGGTGATAGCGGTCAGGCCGTTGAAGCGGCAAACCATCTTGCACTGTTGACCAATAACGAACAGGATCTTCAAACATGGACAGACATTTGCACTGGTGTCTATGCCACATTCGGCGCTTCCCTGCCCATTGAGGGCTTGACCGAAGCAGCAAACGAAACTGCAAAGGTCGGTGAGGTTACAGGCCCTTTGGCAGATGCGCTGAACTGGGCAGGGATCAGTGAAGATTCTTTCAATGATAAGCTTGCTGCCTGTTCCAATGAGCAGGAGCGACAGAAGCTGATCATGGAAACACTGAACGGCACCTACTCCAAGGCATCCGAACAGTATAAAAAGACCAACAAAGATGTCATTGCTGCCGAAAAAGCGCAGGAAAAGCTGACAGATGCCTTTGCTGAACTTGGAAGAATCGGTGAACCGATCCTGACACTGATTAAGACGAAGGTGGCCGATATGGTTGCTGCTGCTATACCACACCTTGAAAGATTTATCAATAAGATCAAGGATGCGGCCAAGTGGATCAAAGATAACGCAGAAAAAGTGAAGCTTTGGTCAGGCGTTATTGCGATAGCTATTGCAACGGTTGGCGGCTTTGTTCTTGTCCTTGCATGGGCTGGCATCATGCAGAAGGCAGCAAATGCGCTGAAAATCGTCACACTTGCCATGAAAGCGTTGAATGTAGCAATGAGGGCCAATGTTATTGGCCTTATCGTAACGGCTATTTTGGGCCTTGTCGCTGCGTTTATCTATCTATGGAAAAACTGTGACAGCTTCAGAAACTTCTGGATCGGTCTGTGGAAGATCATCCAGTCTGCCGCAAAAGCCGCATGGAAGGCCATTTCAAAGGCATGGGAAGGTGTCGGCAAGTGGTTCAAAAGTAAATTTGAACAGGTGCAGAAGGCCGGAAAAAGCGCAATGGACAGTGTGAAAAAGTGGTTCAGCGATGCTTTGAAGGCAATCAAGAAAGCCTGGTCTGCTGTTGTTGGCTTCTTCAAGGGGATTTGGAAAGGAATACAGTCTGCTTTTTCTGCCACAGGATCCTGGTTCAGTAAAATCTTCAGATCCGCCTGGAACGGTGTGAAATCCGTCTGGAACGGTGCAAGATCTTTCTTTTCCGGAATATGGTCTGGGATCCGTGGGATCTTCGGTTCTGTCGGATCGTGGTTCCGTGGGAAATTCCAGGCCGCATGGTCTTCCATCAGGTCTGTATTTTCCGGCTGGGGATCCTTCTTCGGCGGTCTTTGGACAAAGATCAAAAGCAAATTTTCCAGCATTGGATCTGCCCTTGGCAAAGCAATGGGTGATTCGGTGAAGTCCGGACTGAATAAAGTCCTTTCTACAATTGAAAAAACGATCAACAAGGGAATCGGCCTGATCAACAAAGCCATCAACCTTGCCAATAAGCTGCCCGGCATCAATGTGGGCAATGTGCCAACTTTGTCGCTGCCCAGGCTTGCAAAAGGCGGTGTGCTGAAAAAGGGGCAAGTGGGCGTTCTGGAAGGCAGCGGCGCTGAAGCCGTGGTTCCTTTGGAAAATAATCATGGATGGCTTTCCAAGGTTGCTGCTGACCTGAACAAAATGCAGGGATCCGCTGTGGATGTGCAGCAGATCCTGGCCATGCTGAACAGGATCATTGATCTGCTGGGCGGTGTGGCTAATATGCGTGTATGCCTGGAAAGCGGTGTCCTGGTTGGAGAATTGACACCAGCTATTGACCGCCAACTATCGGATCGATGGAGCCATTCCATGAGGGGCAACACAAGATGAAGGCCGCTTTTGCGGTCTTCTTCTTTTTATCCGAAGCAAGAAAGGCGGTGAAAACCGTTGGAACTATTCAAACTGTTAGGAACAATAGCTATCGAAAATGGTGAAGCAAACAACGCCATTGATAACACAACAGACAGGGTGAAAAAATCCGAAAGCAAAATAGTTAATTCAATCAAAAAAATAGGTTCAGCTATCGTTGCCTATTTCGCAATTGATAAGATAACTGCCTTCGGAAAAGAGGTTGTCAATGTCGCTGCCGAAGTTTCCGCTGAAGCATCTGCCTTTGAACAAATCATGGGCGATTATGCCGAAGCTGCCACTGAAAAGGTTGGCAAAATCGCAGAAGCAACAGGCATGGTGGATAGCCGTCTTACGCCGTACATGACCAGTATGACGGCAAAGTTCAAGGGCCTTGGTTACGATATAGAGGAAGCCACAGATTTAGCATCCACAGGTTTGACCATTGCAGCCGATGCAGCTGCCTTCTGGGATAAATCCCTTGATGAATCAATGGGCCACTTAAACAGCTTTGTAAATGGTTCTTATGAGGGCGGCGAAGCAATCGGTTTATTCGCCAATGAAACCACATTAGCTGCATGGTCTGCTAAAAATCTTAGACTAAAATGGGATGATTTGACTGAAAAGGAAAAGCAATTTGCAAGGTTGCAATTTGCAAAAGCAATGCAGGAAGCTTCTGGCGCAACCGGACAGGCCGCAAAGGAAGCTGACCAGTATGCAAATGTTCAGGCAAATCTAAACGAAAAATGGCGGCAATTCAAGGCGCAAATAGGCGAACCATTACTTCAAAACATTGTGCTTCCGGCAATGGAAGTACTATCTGATGTGATTGATAAGCTAAGTACAGGATTCAAAGCGTTAACCGCTTGGGTTGATAAGAATCAAACAGCGCTGGAACTGGTCGGAATTGCGGCCGGAATTCTTACAGCCGCCATAATTGCATATAACATTGCGCAAAATGCTTCTGCCATTGCAACATCCATTGCGACAGTAGCAACAACCGCCTTCGGCGCTGCCATGAACTTTGTTACATCTCCAATTTCTCTTGTGGTTGCAGCGATTGGCGCTGTTATTGCAATAATCGTTTTATGTGTTAAACATTGGGATCAGATCAAAGAAACCGTGGTAAAAGTGGCGAACACCATCAGTAAAAAAGTGTCTGAAATGGTCGCAAGTGTGAAACAGTGGTTCACTAATATGTGGAATTCGCTGACCACTATTGTGGGCAACATCGTGACGGGGCTGACAACCGCCTTCACAAATGTAAAGAACTTCATTATTGGCGTGTTTACTACGGTATCGACATTCATTTCTGACATCTGGAACGGCATATGGGACACTATCAAAGGTGTTATCAATAACATCCTTGGCGGTGTGGAATCCTTTGTCAATGGGATCATCAGTGCAATTAACTGGCTAATTGATGGCCTAAATACACTGGTTGAAGCTGCCGGTGAATTACTTGGGCTTGATTGGAGTATTACACGCATTGAATCTGTTTCCATTCCTCGGCTGGAAAAGGGCGGTGTCTTGGAGCGTGGCCAGGTTGGTCTGTTGGAAGGCACAGGCGCAGAAGCTGTTGTTCCGCTTGACCAGAATAGGAAGTGGATCAGCGCTGTCGCTGAAGATATGAATGGATCCCTGGGCGGAAATAAGCAGGTGCAGGAATTGAAAGAAGCCTTTAATGAATTCCGCAATGACCTGCCGGATATGCTGATTGATGCATTCACGGCCATGAAATTCGATGTCAACAATCGTGAATTTGCAAGACTTGTAAAGGCGGTGAATTGATGAATGCTTGAACAGTTGAAATACAAAAACCACCTGAATGAAGTCTTTGAATTCGGGAAGGACGGCATCTTTGTAAATACGAATGAATTGCATGATTACGAATGGACAGTGACCAGCAAAAACAAGCGGATCACTGCACTTGATTATGCAGTCAGCAAGCGGAAGCTGCCGCTGATCATCATTTGCAAGACTGAAGAACAAGGCATTGCTGCCAGGAACCGGCTGATGGAGATCTGCGAAAAAGACATCCTGGCCATGCAGCACGGCAAGATCATCATCGGCAATTATTACTTCAAATGCTTTGTCACGAAGTCGCAGAAAAAGAACTATCTGATCAGCAGCAGAATGATGGAAGTGACACTGACACTGACATCTGATTTCCCTTATTGGGTGAAGGAAACCACTAACATCTTCCGGGAACTTGGAGCAGAAACCGGTGGCGGCGGTCAGAACCTGGACTATCCTTTTGACTATGCCTTTGACTATTTCCCGGATGTAGGATCCAAAACACTGATCAACCAGCACTTCACGGATTCCAACTTCCGCATGGTGGTTTATGGGCCTTGCTCTGATCCGGCGATTTATGTTGCCGGCCATCTGTACCAGGTCAATTGCGATGTGGCTGCCGGCGAATATCTGACCATCGATTCTGTCACGAAAAAGATCTTCCTGACAGCCAATGACAGCACGATAACAAACAAATTCAATCTGCGGAATAAGGAATCTTACATCTTCCTGAAGATTCCTTCCGGCAGCAGTGCAGTCACATGGTCTGGCAATTTTGGCGTTGATATCATCCTTTTGGAAGAAAGGAGCGAACCGAAATGGATCTGATCTACACAAATGCAAAGCATGAAGATATTGGTGTGCTGCTGGACTATGAACTGGATCTTGCCTTTGGCGAAGATGAAAACGATTTTGAATGCCAAATCCAAGCGGATCAGCATTGCTGTGAAGACGGATCCTTTCTTTACATCGAAGGCACCGAATATGGTGGAATCGTGGACAGCATTGAAGTGGACACTGCCGCAAATGAAGTTACCTATCGTGGTCGCACCTGGCATGGGATTCTTGGCAGCAAAGTGATTATTCCGCTGAAGACCGGCGAGGGATCCACAGCATCTGTCACGGTGAAAACGGCGGATTCCAGCGGCGCTTCCCTGGTGGACAAATATCTGGTCATCAGCGGAGATGCAAACCGCTGCATTGATTTTATAATCAACAGATGCGGCCTTGAAAGCCTGTTCATGGCTTCTTCTTCCCTTGCAGGTGTAAACATCAATTATCAGTTCAATCGCTATACAGATGCATATTCTGGCCTTGTGAAGATGCTTTCAAGCGCAGGTTTGAAGCTGTGTGTGGAAGTCAAAAACGGCCAGGTGGTGCTTTCTTCAGAAGCTAAATACAACTATGCCACAGATGACGAATTTGATTCCGATCTGGTTGAATTTAAGCTGCGGAAGAATTACAAAGCGGTCAATCATCTGATCTGCCTGGGCAGCGGCGAACTGGAAAACAGGATGATAGTCCATCTATATGCCGATAGTAGCGGCAACATCAGCCAAACGCAAACAGCGACAGGGCTGAACGAATACGAAGCAGTATTCGACTATTCCAATGTAGAATCCCAAGAAGAACTGATCAAAAGCGGAACAGAACAGCTGAAAAAGCTGTTGGAACCGGCGGATCTGTCTATTGACTTTGATGCAAATTCCGACAGCTATGATGTGGGTGACATCGTTGGTGCCATCGACAACATCACAGGCATCACTGTTTCTTCTGCGATCAGCAAAAAGATCGTGACCATCAAAAAAGGTCAAACCACAATTTCCTACAAGGTGGGTGAATGATTATGGCAAATATGCACCTTATAACAGGATATGCAGGTGCGGAGCATGTCACGGCAGCTGATGCCGGATCCCTGCACGCTGCTATCTTTGGTTCCGGGCAGTATGTCCTGGATCGTGGCAACAAGTTTGCCGCAACAATCGTGACGAATAACACCATCCGCATTGCAGATGGTGACATAATGATGCAGGGCCGGCATGTGCGCCTGGCTGAAGGCAGCTATGTGGATCTGACCATTGACAATGGCGCACAGGGCATGATGCGGAATGATCTGATCGTTGCCAGGTACACCAAGGATGCTTCCACAGGCGTTGAAGCGGTCAACCTGGTTGTTATCAAAGGCACAGCGGCGGCATCCAATCCTGCTGATCCTGCCTACACTGCCGGCGATATCATCAATGATCATGTTGCCCTGAATGATATGCCGCTTTACCGTGTGCCGCTGAATGGCCTGAATGTGCAAACCCTTGTTCCGCTGTTCGGCATGGCAAGCCTTATGGCAGATGGATCCGTGACCACTTCCAAACTGGCCGATGGTGCGGTGACAACCGAAAAGATCGGCAGCAAGGCCGTGACCACAGAAAAAATCGCTGATGGCGCTGTCACCAAGTTCTTCACAGCGCAGATCGGCACTACCTGGACAGGCAGCGCTGCGCCTTACACGCAGACCATCACTGTTTCCGGGATTCTGGCAAGCGATAAGCCGATTGTTGACCTGGTGCCTTCCAGCACCTTTGCAACGGCGGAAAAGGAGATCAGTAACTATGCGAAGATTTACAGGATCACAACGGCAGCAAACAGCATTACTGTGTATGCCACAGAAGCAACAGATGTTGCGCTGAATATTCAGATGGGGGTGCATAGAAAATGAGTGAAGCTTTTATCTGTCGCAGGGGCGGTTCTGGCGGTTCAAAAGATTTTAGTGTAAGCAATACCCTAAATGATAACAGCTGGGAAACAATAAAAAAAGTTTCTTCATTTGGTATCGCACAAAACTTTTGGGCTATCGGGGACTGTAAAAAGGTTGTCCTTAACGGCAAGGTGTCCGATGGTTTGACCCTTTCCAATTATACGGCCTGGGTATTTATTATAGGATTCGACCACAATAAAGAGCGTGAAGGAACAGGAATAGCGTTCCAAGGCTTTAAGACAGCCCAAACCAACGGCAAAGATATGTGCCTTATAGACAGTTTCTTCAACAGTTCTGTCCCATCAGGTAGTACAGCTTTAAGGATGAACGATTCCAGAACCACTGTTGGTGGATGGAAGTCCTGTAAAATGAGGACGATAGTAATGCCGCTTATCGAAGCCGCACTGCCAAGTGACCTGCAATCTGTACTAAAATCCACTACGATATACACAGATAATACAGGAAACGGGGCTGCCAATGTCACTCCAACATCGACCGATGACAAAATATACATTCCGACACATTATGAAGTATTTGGCACTATATCATCGAATACCACAAATAAGGAAAGTACTTATTGTAAACAATACGATTATTATGCTGCTGGTAACGATAAGCGCAAATATCGCAGTGATTTACTTGCGAATGCAGTTAGCTGGTTTCTGCGCTCTCCCAATACTCCAAATGAGCAGATGTTTAGTGCGGTCAATTACACTGGCAATCCTGATGGCAATTATGCGAATTCCTCTTACGGTGTGGCCCCATGCTTCAAGGTTGGGTGATAAGTATGGAATATATATGCTATAAGCGTTTCAAGCAGACCGCCATTTGCGGCAATGTAAACATCCCATACGGCACGGTGCTGGCAGCAGAGAACGGCATTATAAGCAACAACGGAAAGCCCATCTGCTACACAACCAGTCAAAACGCCTATGACTACTTCTCTATCAATGATGACGGCGATGGCATTGATCGTGGCAAATTGACTTCTGAAATCGTCAGAACTCTTATGAAGCGTGATGCAAAACATCAATCACGCTGGGACAAGATCTGGTCTGATTTATCCTTGCTGAAGTATAAGCGCCCGGAACATGCTGACCATTGGTTATGGAACCACGACTTTTACTGTGCGCCCATCGCAGACCTGGAGCGCATCAAACAGATGATACAGGAGGTATGACCCGATGTATAAAATCAAAGCAGGCAGCAAGGGGTATTACTCTGATACGCTGGTCTATGTAAAGAAAGCCATAAACGGCTGCTATGTGCCTTGCCTTCCGGAAGATGCAGAATATGTGGTTGGCAAAATCCCTGTTGAAACCGATGATGGCACCATGCTTGTAGATACCGTCTTTGAGGGGGCAGAAGTGGAGCATATGGACGGCGGTTCCGTCCTTGCCAATATGCAGAAAGCCTTAAATATTTTGGGTGTTCAAACGGCAGAGGAACCGGAAGCAGAGGGGGTGACGGAAGATGCGGAATGATATTCTGGAACAGGCCCAGGCAATCAGAACCAGCATGGACAAGGTGACGGCCAATCTGACCGATGAAGAAGCCCTGGAAGTTATGGATCTGTACCTGCCTTGGGCTGCTGGCGTGGCCTATGTTGTTGGCGATATCCGCCGGGATTCAGGTGTGCTGTATAAATGCATTCAGGCGCACACTTCCCAGGCGGATTGGCAGCCGGCGCAGGTGCCGGCGCTGTGGAAGGTTATATCTGTGGAATCCTGGCCGGGATGGGTGCAGCCCACTGGCGCACATGATGCCTATGACAAGGGCGCACAGGTCAGCCACAACGGAAAGCATTGGACTTCTGACATTGCGGCGAATGTCTATGAACCTGGTGTCTATGGCTGGACAGAAGTAACTAAATAAAGGGTGGTGAATAACGATGAAGGGGATCACTTTTGGCGATTACCATTCATTCAATGACTTGCACTTAATTCTGAAATCCAAGGAAATTGGAAGCCCTTCGGTGAAAACCATGAAGATCGATGTGGAAGGCGCAGATGGTGCGCTGGATCTGACTGACTTCTTTGGTGAACCGAAATATGAAGATGTGAAACACAAGTTTGAATTTTCAACCGTGGTGCCAAAAGCGGAATTCCTTTCATTGTTTTCAACCGTAAAAAATGCCCTGCATGGTAAGAAGATGCGGATCATCCTTGACGATGATCCGCTTTTCTATTACCTGGGGCGGCTTTCGGTTTCCGGCTTTACCAATAATAAAAGCATTGGCAGTGTCAGCATTGAAGCAGAATGTGAACCGTACAAATATAAGCTGGCCAAAACCGTTGTGACAAGGGCGGTGAATGGTACGAAAAGCATTGCCTTGGTCAACAGCCGGAAAAGGGCTGTTCCAGAAGTAACGATCCAGGTGGAAGGCAGCTTGAACATCGTATTCAATGTCAGCAATGTATGGGATCTGGGAAGCGGATCCTACACGCTGCCGGAATTGGAACTGGTGGAAGGCACGAACAATGTTACCGTCACAGGCACCGGGAATATCACATTCACATGGCAGGAAGGTGATCTTTAATGTATCGGGTATATTGTGATAGCCTTTTGCTGTACCACAGCAAGCTGGAAAACCTGAAGATCTTCAATCCTTCCGTGGAACTGGAAGAAAACAAAACCGGCAGCTTTGTGTTCACGATCCAACCCGATCATCCCTATTATGGGATGGTCAAAAAGCTGAAATCTATCATCACAGTCTACCAGGACAATTATCTGCTGTTCCGTGGCCGTGTCCTGGATGAAGATGTGGGCTGGCACAATGAAAAGACATTTTCCTGTGAAGGGGAACTGTCTTTTTTATTGGACAGTATTCAAAGGCCGTATGATTTCACCGGCAGCATCACAGATTTCCTTTCCATGCTGATGACAAACCACAATGCCCAGGTGGAAGCTGCAAAGCAGTTTACGCTTGGCAATGTGACCGTCACGGATCCAAACGATTACATTGTTAGATCCGATATCGACTATGTGACCACCTGGGAAGTCATTGAAAAGAAACTGATTGACCTGCTGGGCGGATATATCGTCATCCGGCATGAAAACGGTGTCAATTACCTTGATTACCTGGCATCGATCAACCTGCTTGCGCCGCAGAAGATCACCTTCGGGAAGAACCTGCTGGATCTGAAGCGGATCCGTAAGGGGGCAGATATCGCCACAGTCATCATTCCTTTGGGTGCCAAGCAAAAAGATGATGAAGGGAAAGACACTGAAACACGGCTGACCATTGCGGATGTGAATGGCGGCGTGGATTTCCTTGAAGATGCTGATGCCATATCACAATTTGGCACCATTGTCAAAACAGTCATTTTTGATGATGTCACGCTACCAGAGAACCTTAAAACAAAGGGACAGGCACATCTTTCCGGCGTTGTCAACCAGTGGGAATCTATTGAACTGACTGCTGCGGATCTTGCCACAGTGAACAAGGATTTCACTTCTTTCCACCTGGGAACACAGGTACAAGTGACCAGCGATCCGCACGGCATTGATCAGCGATTCCGGGTAACAAAGCTATCACTGAAGCTGCTGGATCCGGCAGCGAATAAGCTTTCCCTTGGTGCAACGGTGAAGGGCTTCAGTGAAGCTGTGAAGGGCATTTCCTATGATCAAAGT
>ERZ857984.51-NODE-51-length-146803-cov-27.108240_pt1 | contig 146803 bp, 129 predicted proteins | sample MGYA00519914_ERZ857984 | MGnify/ENA primary metagenome ERZ857984 (study PRJEB31778, sample SAMEA3449417) | human gut metagenome | biome: human gut; feature: human-associated habitat; material: faeces | place: United Kingdom | collected 2010/2012 ...
CTTATCCGTCCCCATTGCTTACCTTCTTCGCCTTGTTGCACTTCATTTTACAATCCAGGGCAAAAAAGGTTCTAAGCCGCCGGAGGCAAAACCCACAAAGAACGAAAACCACACGGTATTCATCCGGCTCTTATGCGCATGCCGTCAGCACCGGATAAAAAGTCAAGGGCTGCGGCCCTTGACAATCCCGAGGATCTTTGACAGCATGAAGGCGCCTGCGGCGCCTTTTAAATGCTTTTTTGCATCAATTAAAAATTACACTTCCAGATAATCTTTTATAGCGAAGCCCCAATCGCCATTGTGTCTTACAAGGCACCACCCGTTTACTGTATAGAAGTATTCTACGCTTGTGCCAGCGGGCAGAAGCCGTATTATGCCATACGATGTGCCAGGCCCTGTACGAAGATTTACTTTTGCGGAACAATTTACAGCCAGCATACTTTGACTGCCGTCAACAGGCGCTATTCCGATTGTTCCAGACGCTGTGATTTGCATATACGCCTTATTCACATACCCCGTTGAACCATTGCAATAGACATAATACCATTCTTGGCACTCTCCCAATACGGACATTACAGTTCCACTGGGAAGAAGTTCAATTATTTCTGCTTCCATTGAAGCGCTTGTCCTAAAGTTCAGCCGTCCTGTAGTAACACCCATTGCGGGAGATGGAGGAGTACCGTCATTTTGTTCGGGAACGCTTTCGATACGGACATAAGCCGCATATAGATAACCGCGCATTCCATTATATTCAGCCTCATACCATCCATTATTCAGGGAATATAGTGTAACATACGTTCCTCTTGGCAGCTGTGTAATCTTTGGTGATGAGGTTGAGGGCCCTGTTCTAAAGTTTACGTTGCCGGTTGTAATTCCCATACCTATCGGTTCGCTATTCTCTTCAGAACCGTCCCCGCCCGATGAATCGGAGGAATAGGTTATCTCAACATAGCTGCCGCTTACAAAGCCTCTCTTTCCATTATATTCAACTTCGTGCCATCCATTGGCTAGGCCGTAAAGCGTTATCGTAGTCCCGTTTGGAATTACGCCAATGACGCTGTAGCTGGTAGAGGGGCCTGTACGCAAGTTTACATTACCCGTCGTCACACCCATACCAACGGCCCCATCCGGCAATTCAACGTATTCTCCTGTTATTCGCACATAATCGGAGTGAATATATCCCATTGAATTAAAAGCGCTTGAGTATGCATAATACCAGTCTCCTGTCCTGCCATGGATTATCAGTCCGCTGTTTGCGCTGAGTTTGCCCATAGATTGGTAGGATGTTGACGGTCCTGTCCTAAAATTCACACCATTTTTGGTAACTACAGCAGTATACAGTTCGCTGCCTATATCGGGTGAAGGCTCAGGCGAGGGGGTGGAGCCGTCGGGCCGGCCGGTTATTTCTACAAACTGCTTTGAGACATAGCCAACTATATTTTGAACGACCGCACAATACCAATCTCCGTGTTCACCCAGGATATAAACGTCCTCGCCGGAATTGAGGCGCGTAATTACCTGATAGGAGGTGCCAGGGCCAACCCGGAAGTTAACCCCGTTAGCGTTTATTTTACCGTACGCTATTATGTTGGGTACGTTGGGCGTAGGGGATGGCGATACCGTTGGGGACGGTGAAACGCTTGGGCTTGGCGGGGGACCTGGATCGGGAATTTCGGAGGTAATCTCTACAAAGCTCCCGAGGATATACCCAATGCGGCCATCTTCTGTTACCGCATGGTACCATCCGTTTTCAATTCCAAGTATGTCGAGTTTGTGCCCCCTATACAGTACCGTAATTATGCTGTAATCCGTAGAGGGTCCGGTACGGAAGTTTACACCGTTAGCCGTGACGGTTCCCAGGGCTATTATATCGCCAGGATCCACGGGCGGCATAGTAGGTTCAACGCTTGGAGATGGGTTTACATCCGGCGTAGGATTTTCAGGTTCGTTTACCGTTATGGTTGCGAATTCAGCCCCTGGAAAGTAGAAGCTAAGGATTTGTCTATAGGTATGCCCGCTGTTAGCGCGATGTTGAGCGCCTCTTTGGCTCAGGCCTACGCCGTGCCCCCATCTGCAGTGATATATGTTATAGCCGCCGTCCACATTTTCACCCCAGTATATACGAAGTGAACTATTGGAAAAGACTCCCGAGTCCAACAGATCCGATGCGGAGAAATCCAAGGTTATATCCCTTTGGATGGTATTCGCTCCATCGTTCGAATTCGATATAAGAGCCGTCAACGATATTGTCATACGGGTCATATTGCGCTGCGTATTTGGATGGCGAGGAGTGTTTAAAGAAGCCGATTTTACGGCGCTTATCCCCGTTACATTTGCTCCTGTTGCTTCACGCGACTTCTCCATAAGCATTGTATACAGGCGGCCGCTCGTCAAATTGCCTTCGCCTATCGGGACAAATGCCGTTTCCAGCTTGCTGTAGGGGTTGTTAAAATCGTAGCTGTCTATGCTTAAAGAATAAGCGCCGTCAAAAGCGCTGGACGACCAGGCATAGGAAGGCAGCGTAGTTTCTCCGCCATTGCTTGCGGCGTAATAGGTATACAATATTTTCCCATTATACTTAAGAACTACATTGATGGTTTGATCTACCGCCGAAATTACGTTTGTTGCTGACGGATCATATCCCTTATAAACCTGCTCGGTAGAGCTGTCGCCTATATCATAACCATCCCTTGGAGACATCTTGTTAAAAACATAACATTTTGCAGCTACAGCCTGAGCTTTAAGCGCCTCGATAGGGTAGGAGTTGTTCATTTCATAGCCAACAACCCCGTATAGGTAATGAGCAAGCGGCACCTTGTTTACAACTTGAATATATCCGTTTGAGGCCAATTTAATATAGAAATGTCCAAGATACTTACGGGAATTTGTACTTAACTGTGCATAGCCTGCGGAGCGGTCCATGTTCATACGCAAAACTGAAACGGAATCGCCCTCGTATATAATTCCGGACGCAGAGTGGGAGATCCTAAGCTTTCCTCCGGATTTGGCAATCGTAAGGGTTCCGCCGTTAAAGGAGGCGCCGTTTTCCTCTATGAAATAGCGTCCGTTAATGCTGAAGCTGAGCGTTGTAGCATTATTGGTTGAAAGCTTAACCCTGATATAATCATAATCCCCGCTATTCCCGCTTCCGATGGCGGAAGAATTTGTCATTGGCGCTGCGGAAATCAAGATGAAAAGGACCAGTAAAAAGGCTATAATATTTCTTTTAGCTCTCATATGTAAAATACCCCCAAGACTATACACAAAAATCCATTATACTTTTATCTATTATAGCATATAATCGGATAGATTGAGATAACATGCATATTAATTAATAAAGAATTCACAATTTCCAATTCCCAGCGCTATGGGATTAAAAAATGCGGACAACTTGCACTGCGCACCTCGGATTTCGCGTTTGAATAAATTATATAAATCGTTATAAGATCTTTAAAGGAGGAGCATGTTATGATGACATCATATTATACAAAGACGTTCGCTACGCTGATGCTGTTGCCGCCTGTGGCAAGGGCTTCGATACGGGGAAGCGCGGAATATCCTAGGTTAAGAGGGAACCTTAACATATATCAGGCGGACGAGGGCCTGCTGGTTACAACAGAGGTATGGGGGCTGCCTACAAAACAGGGAGAATGCGAAAACAACATATTTGGGCTTCACATTCATGAGCAAGGAAGATGCACCGGCAGTGCCGGCGATCCTTTTGCCGACGCGGGCGGCCATTATAATCCAGGTCATTGCCCTCACCCCGCTCATGCTGGGGATATGCCGCCGCTATTTGCGTTTAACGGCTATGCGTGGGGGGCGTTTTATACAAGGCGCTTTACGGTTGATGAGGTGGAAGGTCTGTCGGTAATAGTCCATAGCCAGCGCGATGATTTTACATCTCAGCCCGCGGGGGATTCAGGAAAACGTATTGCATGCGGCATAATAAGGATGTTGAGATGATCAACGCTTCGAAACCCGCGCCAAAACCTGTAAACGCGGGTTTTGAAGCATAGCTTATTTTTTTCTTATAAAAAGCACTCCCAGCGTAAACGGACCGCAATGGTTTGAGACGGTACAGCCAGCGCGGGTTTCGATAATCTCTTTAAAGTTCCCGTATTCCTCAATGGACTTTCGTACTGAGTCCACTATTTCAGGCGTGCATGCGGGATGGGTGATAAATATCCTGTCATAGACTATATCGTCCCTGCCCTCGAGCCGGTCGCGGACATATTTGCGCAGAGCGCTGTCAAATGATCCCCTGTATTTTTTACCTACGCCCATCTTGCCGTCTTTAACCTCAATACAAGGCTTCAATCCAAGAATATTGCCTCCAAGCGCCGCCAGGGATGAACAGCGTCCGCCCTTATACAGATAATCAAGCCTTTCAACGACAAAACTGGCTTCAACCCTGCTTACAAGTTCATCCAGGCGCCGCTTTATTGTTTCCGCGGGGAGATTCTGTTCAGCCATAAGAGCGGCCTCCATAACAATATGACCGCTTCCTGTAGACAGGTTGCGCGAATCCACAAGATATACGTTTTCAAATTCGCTTGCCGCAAGCACAGCGTTTTGATGGCATACAGAGAACTCAGAGCTTATATTTATATGTACAACAGAATCCCCGTTGCTGGTAATCCGGCTGAACAGGTCGTAATAATCCGATACTCCGGCCGCCGCTGTCTTGCACAGCTTGCCGGTGGAGTCAACATATTTAAAAATATCCGCAGGTGTAACATCTACTCCGTCGCGAAGCTCTTTGTCGTCAATTATTATATAAAGTGGAAGTATTTCTATATTGAACCGTTTTATAATGTCGCTAGATAAATCGCACGTGCTGTCCGCGCTTATGCGTACCATATAATCCTCCTAATATTAAAGTAAACGTTAATTATAGGTTTCATAATAAATAACCCGTATTTTTAGAGTATACCAATAGGCCGTCATATTGTCAAATGTGATGGGAGGACGGCCTAACACGCGCTTATGTTCGCATAAATCCTATACACTAAAACTTAGCATAAAAAAGGCAGGAAATTTCCTGCCTTCAAATGGTTCTGTGTTGGAAAACTAATTGAAGAATTTCTCAATTATATCTACGATCTCGGCGCCTATACGCTTCTGCGCCTCGTTGGTTGAAGCGCCTATATGCGGCGTACAGGAAACCTTGGGATGAGAGTAGAGTTCCACGTTCTTTGGCGGCTCTTCTGCGAATACGTCAAGGCCCGCGCCATAAACCTTTCCACTGTTAAGGGCGTCTAGCAGGGCTTTCTCGTCTACATTGTTGCCGCGGGAGGTGTTTATGATAACGACTCCATCCTTCATTCTGGATATAGTATCAGCATTAATGAGCGGTTTGCCGTCAATGCTGGGGGTATGAAGCGATATGAAGTCGGAATTGGCCAACAGCTCATCCATCTCAACATATTTCATATTTTCGTTTTCCAGCTCGGGTATCTTATATATATCGTAGGCCAGCACCTTCATGCCCAAAGCCTGTGCGCGGCGCCCAAGCGCCTGGCCGATTCTTCCGTAGCCGATAATCCCAAGCGTCTTACCCCCAAGTTCGATGCCCTTGTACGCTTTTTTCTCCCATTTGCCCTCGCGCATGGTGTGGCCGGCAATGTTGATAAACCTGGCTACTGAAAACATGTGAGCGAGTGACAGCTCAGCTACCGTATCAGAGCTTGCCTTGGGGGTATTCATGACCTTTATACCCTTTTCTTCGGCATAAATATGATCGATGTTGTCTATTCCAACGCCGCCGCGTATAATTAGCTTAAGCTTTCCCGTCTCGCATGCTGAATCAATTATTGACTTTCTTACCTTTGTAGCGGAGCGTACGACTAAAACATCGAATTCCTTAACCTTTTCTGCCAGCGCGTCAGGCTCATAAAACTCCTGTACAACTTCGTGCCCCTGCTGGGTCAGCGCGGCCGCGGCGGATTTATCCATTCCATCTGATGCAAGAATACGCATTGTATAACTCCTTTTTATATATTATCGCAGCTGATTAACCGTTATCCTTTTCAAACTTCTCCATAAAACGTACAAGGGTTTCAACACCCTCGTAGGGCATTGCATTATATATTGAAGCACGCATTCCGCCAACCGAGCGATGCCCCTTAAGATTACTCATGCCGGCGGCAGCGGTTTCCTTTATAAACTTGGCGTTCAGGTCGTCGCTATCGGTGCGGAACGTTACGTTCATCATTGAACGGCTTCCCTCCTGAACGGTAGGCTTGAACATACGGCTGGAATTCAGATAATCATAAAGAAGATTGGCTTTTTTGAGGTTGCGTTCCTTCATGACCTCTAGGCCGCCCATATCACGAAGCCATTCTAGTACAAGTTTACATATATAAATCGGATAGCACGGCGGGGTATTATACATTGAATCGTTCTTAGCCATCACCCCATAATTCATCATTACAGGCGTAAAGGGCATTGGTTCGCCTAAGAGGTCCTTACGAATGATCACAATGGTAAGACCCGCTGGGGCTACGTTTTTCTGTGCACCGGCATAGATTAGTCCAAACTTTGTAACATCTATAGGCTCGCTCATTATGCACGAGGACATATCAGCCACAAGCGGCACGCTTCCAGTATCGGGAATATAGTTCCATAAAGTGCCGAAAATCGTATTATTGTAGCAAATATGAACATAGTCGGCATCAGGGTCAAGGTTTAGCTCGCCCTGCTGCGGGATTCTGCTGAAGTTTTCCGATTTTGTAGTTGCAGCGATATTGACCTTGCCGTATTTTTCGGCTTCTTCAGAAGCTTTTGTTGAAAAGCTGCCCGTTCTGACATAATCGGCCTTGTTGTTTTTGACCATAAGGTTCATGGGAACCATCGCAAACTGAAGCGTCGCGCCGCCCTGAAGGAACAGCACCTTATAGTCTTGCGGAATGTTCATAACCTCATGCATGAGGTTTTCCGCCGAGACTATAATGTCGTCGTAAACCTTTGACCTGTGGCTCATCTCCATAACGCTCATGCCGGAACCCTGATAATTCAGCATTTCCTTCTGGGCCTTTAGCAGCACTTCCTCAGGCAGCATTGACGGTCCGGCAGAGAAATTAAAAATCCTGTCGTAAGCCATTTTTTAGATCTCCTGTTCTTAATTTATTGGTGCGGTTCAACCGCTATGTTTTCACGCGCATTATAACCCTTTAAAAGCTATATATCAACCGCTTTTTGGTTACTTTAAAAGCCATGCAAGCAATATATTAAATGAAAAACAAATTAAAGATTTTTAATGCTACAGTTTTTATGCTAATTTTATTAAAGCTATAGATTTAATAAAGAATTTTAGTTATAATGACAGTAATTTGGTAATTTCGATATCATTTTAAGAGGTGACTATATAATGAGTAATTTTGTTAATCTGAGATCCGAGATTGGACGTCTAAACACGGTTATGCTACACAGGCCTGGAATAGAAGTACAGCAGCTGATCCCGGATTATCTTGAAAAAATGCTCTCTGAGGACACCCCACATGTGCCTACTGCTCAGTGTGAGCACGATGAATTTGCGGAAGTACTCCGTATACATGGGGTTGAAGTGCTGTATCTTGAGGATCTATTTGTAAAGGTAATGGAAGTTGAGAGCCTTAAACGCCAGTTTATTGAGGACTATCTTGTTGTAGGCGAGGTGCAGGCTGAAAGCCTTAAGGAGGTTATAAGGGAATATCTTGTGTCCAAAACTGCCAAAGCACTGTTTTTTGAGGTTTCAAAGGGGGTAATGCGCAGGGATCTGGAGGCTTGGACTCCAAAACCGCTGCCGCTTCTGGTTAAGGATGAATACCCATTCTTTACCGACCCCGTTTCTTCGATGTACTTTACACGGGATATAAGCATATGCATAGGAAACGGAATGATAGTGAGTTCGATGAGCATGCCGTTTAGACGGCGCGAAACGCTTTTGATGAAATATATACACGACTATCATCCCTTATTTAAAGAAGTACCTCTTTGGTATAATAACAGCTTGGGTTACAGCATAGAGGGAGGCGACTGCCTGGTTTTATCCGATAAGGTTATGGCGATAGGCTACAGCCAGCGCACGAGTCTCGGCGCTATTGAACATGTTGCGGGCAGGTTGCTGCGCAACGGCTATGAGCGGATTATTGTGTTCAACCTGCCAAAGACAAGGAAGTACATGCACCTTGACGTTATCTGTACCATGATTGATTACGACAAGTTCCTTACCGCTCCCCAAGTATACGAAGGCGCGTTCGACGTATATGAGCTGACGCTGAAAAAGGATGGGACGCTCTATGCTAACTGTATGAACGAATCCCTTGAAGAGGTGTTTAAGCGCGCGCTTGGACTCAGCGCTGTAGAGTTTATAAAAGTGGGCGGGGGAGACCCGCTAACGGCAGCCAGGGAACATTGGAATATGGGATCAAACTCCCTCACCATAGCTCCAGGTGAAGTAATAACCTATGATCGCAACGACATAACAAACGACATGCTTGTCAAGCGCGGAATAAAGGTCCATACAATTCCTGGGAGCGAATTATCGAAGGGGAGGGGAGGCCCCCGATGCATGAGCATGCCAATCAACAGGGAAGATATCGGGTAATATAAGGAACCGAAGAAAGAATAATATGATACTGTGTTTTCATAGGGCCTGCTTAGCAGGCCCTGTCAGGTTCATTACCGGTTAGTCCCTGATTAAGCGGCTTATGTCGTGTCTTAGCGGGCACTTGATTCAAAACCCATCGGGAGGAACGATGCCGTATATATTGTCTCTGCTGAAAATCCTGCCCTTTGCGGCCTTAACCGGATTGCTGGCATACATGCCGGTATATTTTGTTATTCGCAGGCGCATACCTAATATGTATTGGCTTAGGCATATGATTAACCTTGCATTCGTTACTTATCTTGTCTCCATGTTCTGGATAGTATTTTTGTGGCAGCCCGCGCTGACGAACACCCACTATTTTAACCTCATGCCCTTTAGGGAGACGTTATATTACACTTATACATATGGAAATCGTCTGGCGGAATCGCAATTTATGCTGAATATGATAATGTTTCTGCCGTTTGGACTTATGCTTCCATTGGTCTTTCCAAAGCGTATCAATAGGTTTTATCTTGTGGCGCTTATCTCCCTTGCCGCAACAGCTTTGATTGAAGGCATTCAATACGCTATAGGCAGGGTTGGCGATGTGGATGATATGATTGCAAACCTTATGGGAGGAGCAGCGGGCTTTTGCTTATATTCATTATTACGTCATGCGTTGAGGAGACGCAAATGGTTCAGAAAGGCCTGCGTCGTAAGGCGGACGTACGGAAGATTCGGAACGGCTGTCCTTACAGTCGTAATGATACTTATTCTGTGCTTCCCCATGATAATGGACATTTCCTTCGATCTAAGCGAATTCGGCCTTGTTGCAAGCATGCGCTTGCCGGATGGCACGGAAATAATGGCCAGACTTAACGACGAACCGGTAAAAACGATGACCTACAAGCAGAAGGCCTGCGATCGTGAGGCCATGGTACGAAGTATTATGGATGCGCTTGAGATAAAGGGAGTTCCTGTTTACAACAAGGAGGACGGGACCTATGAGGTTTCTGACAACAGCGGCGCCCTTATTTTAACGCAACAATGTGCCTGGACGTATAAAAGAAGCTCCGTTTATGATTACAGCAGCCAGATCAATTCAGAAGGTAAAATGCCATCCGACGAGCAATATATTGAAGCTGCGGAGCTGGTTGTAAACCCGCTGCTGGATGAGCTGGAGAGCATAGACCGCGTGAGAACGGAAACAAACAGATATGATAAAGATGGAAACAATATGATAATGGGCAAAAGTGTGGTTTTCACTTTAAATAACTTAGAAGAGAAGACTGTGACGTTTGGAGAGATAATCGTACGAATGGATATTGCGATGAACATTGTTGAAATAGATTCAAAGGCGCGCCGCTATGAGGAATACCGCGAGATCGAAATAATGCCGACGTTGGACGCCGTACGGCACGCCAGGAATTACGGATACAGAATTGAATTCAGAGACGCTGCGATAACGAATATTGAGCTTTCCTATTTGCATAACGCTGCTAAAGCGCAATTATTGCCGGCATATAAGGTCACTATCGAGGCCTACAGTGAGGCGACGGGAGAGAAGAACATATGGGAATCATATATTGCCGCCATGCGATAGGTCAAAACAGCATACCCCATATATGGCTGATCAATGATATTGGAATTGCGAACAGCGCCCAGGTCAATGAATAGCGAAGACACACCTGACCATACAGGTTATATCTATGGTTAGAATAATCCCATATATTCCATCTGAACCGCATATTGACAATATATCCTACTAGAAACTCAACTGAACTAATTATAATTAAGCATGCAACGAGTTTTAAAATCATGTGCATGCCGCTGAACTTTGAAAACAGACCATGCAGAAGCAGGAATGATACGCCGCCGGCTATAGCCATACTCCAATGGCTGTAACCGCGGTATAATATTTCTATAATTATATAAACGCCGCCGCCAAATATGAGCGAGGCACACATTTCAAGTAAAGTCATGGAATTAAATTGCCCTTAATACCTTACATATATGTGATTTATTCTGTCTAAATTTAGATAATGATGTTATAATAGAAAAAAACGGTAGAGGGGGATAACCATGCCAACGGCTATATGGGCACATAGGGGTGCAAGCGCATATGCGCCTGAAAACACATTGGAAGCAATAGAGCTTGCCTTAAGAATGGGAGCGGATGGAATAGAACTGGATGTACACCGGACAAGGGATGGGAAATTGGTCGTAATTCATGATGAAACGGTGGACAGGACGTCCAACGGTTCGGGCTATGTAAAGGATATGACATGTGCGGAGCTGAAGAAACTCGATTTTTCAAACGGGTTTGAAAAGTACAGAGGGGCCAGAATTCCCACGCTGAAAGAGGTTTACGGAATGCTAAGGTCAACCCAGGCTTTGATAAACGTTGAGATCAAGTGCGACAGGGTTATATATCAAGGAATATGCGACGATCTAACAAAACTGGCGCATGAAATGGGAGTGAGCGACAGGATTATATATTCATCGTTCAACCACTATATGCTCATGGAATGCCGCAAGGCCGCTCCTTCGGCGAGAATTGGGCTTTTATACGGGGAGGCGCTTTACAATGCATGGGAGTATGCGCATATGCTTGGCGCTGACGCGCTTCATCCTCCCTATACCGTTGCGCTACAGGCACCGGGATTTATTAGAAATTGCAGGAACGCCCGTATAGCTATCAATACCTGGACGGTAGACGACGAGGACGCTATCAGGCTTTTGGCGGCGTCAAACGTGAACGCAATAATAACAAACAAGCCTGACATAGCAAAAAAGGCCATTAATTAAAATGCGTCTGAGGCCATTGAGGGGACCAAAAAGCGTCCCCTCCTGTTAGATAACCCCAATAAAGCTTGTTTTAAAAAGAATAAAGCGGCGGATATCCGCCGCCCTAAATCCTGTCAAAACTCAATACTAAAATTCAACCGCCTTTGCAATAAAAGCTTCAAGCTCAGATATGGGCAGCCTTATCTGCTCCATAGTATCCCTTTCACGTACGGTAACCGTATTATCTTCAGCAGTATCAAAATCAATGGTTATACACAGCGGGGTTCCTATCTCGTCCTGCCTGCGATATCGCTTTCCGATGGCTCCCGTATCGTCATAATCTACCATAAAACGCTTTGAAAGCGATTCAAACACCTCTTTCGCCTTATCCGAAAGCTTTTTCTGAAGCGGAAGAACCGCAGCCTTATATGGGGCAAGCGCGGGGTGAAGGTGCATTACGTTTCGTATATCCCCGTTTTCTAAAACCTCCTCGTCATATGCGTCTACAATGAAAGCCAGCGTTACGCGGTCGGTACCCAAAGAGGGTTCTATGCAGTATGGAACATATTTTTTATTGGTAAACGGATCCTGATATTCAAACTTCTCTCCAGAGTGATTGGCATGCGAAATCAGATCGAAGTCGGTCCTGTCGGCTATACCCCAAAGCTCGCCCCAACCAAACGGGAAGAGGAACTCAATGTCGGTGGTTCCATTGGAATAATGCGACAGTTCCTCCTTTTCGTGTTCACGGAGGCGAATGCATGACTCGGTTATTCCAAGTGAGAGAAGAAACTTCTTACAGAAACCCTTCCAGTACTCATACCATTCAAGATCCGTGCCAGGTTCGCAGAAGAATTCCAGCTCCATCTGTTCAAACTCACGGGTTCTGAACGTAAAGTTGCCAGGCGTTATCTCATTTCTAAAACACTTTCCTATCTGCGCAACCCCAAACGGGATTTTTTTTCGCATAGAACGCTGCACATTTTTAAAATTTACAAATATGCCCTGAGCGGTTTCGGGCCTAAGGTATATCTCGTTTGCCGAATCCTCCGTTACGCCCTGAAAGGTTTTAAACATCATGTTAAACTTGCGTATTCCGGTAAAATCAGCCTTTCCGCACTCGGGGCATGAGATATCTTTTTCCTTTATATATTGCTGCATGGACTCATTGCTCCATCCGTCGGGATGAACGCCTTCAATCCCATTTTTAAATGCATAATCTTCGATAAGCTTGTCGGCTCTGAAACGTGCTTTACATGCCTTGCAGTCCATCAGAGGATCATTGAAATTTCCTACGTGGCCAGAAGCGACCCAAGTTTCCGGATTCATCAAAATTGAGGAATCCATGCCTACGTTGAAGGGTGATTCCTGAACAAATTTTTTCCACCAGGCTTTTTTTACATTGTTTTTCAGCTCTACTCCAAGGGGACCGTAATCCCATGTATTGGCTAAGCCTCCGTATATTTCGGACCCTGGAAATATAAAACCGCGGTTCTTGCATAAAGCCACTATTTTATCCATTGAAAACTTTCTTTCCATAATTAATCTCCTTTTTGAGCATCATGTCTATGATATGCATGGACGACGGCTTTGTCAAGAAACGCGCTTCCAGGTCTACAGGCTGAGCGCCAGAGGCCTATACTAAAAAGATTATCATTTGCCCAACTTAACATGCCTTGCATAATGGAAGATATATTGCTGTATTATTCCAGAGTATTTGCCAAGACGGGCTATCATCTCCCTAAGCTGAGCCTTTGACGGCGGGAGGGAGTTGAAATACAGCTCCTTCATAGCTCTGTCCATCCATACGTCTATAGGAAACGCGTCGGTATGCCCAAGGGAGAAAAGAAGCACACAGTCCGCAACTTTTGGTCCCACACCGGGGAACTTGTACAGCTCCTTTCGGGCTTCGTCCAGCGACATGTTCCTAAGCCCGCCGAGGTCATAGCCGTCCGCGACCATTAAGGCGGATTTCTTTATAAACGGAGCTCTATATCCAGCGCCTATTGAGTGCAGCTGTTCAACACTCAGCTTGGCAATGGAGCATGGCTCTGGGAACGCAAAATACAATTCTCCGTTAATGCTCAACTGCTGTCCAGCGAGCCTGCAAAGCCGGTCTATAATACCGCTTATTCGGCCGATGTTATTATTGCTTGATATGATGAAAGAGATCAACGCTTCAAACGGCTCCTGATTGAACACATGAATGCCGGAAGCGTATGGAAGGCAAACGCTCAATATTTCATCATTTAAAATCTCTTTTTCAATCGCCGAGTAATCCCTCTCTAGGTCAAAGTACTTTGTCCACCAATCGGCGTCGCCTTCCAAGCACGGCTCGATAGAGAGCGTTTTACAATTCAGGGAGACAAACGCCGCACGGTGTCCGGCAATTCCAAACCAGCCGCCGTCCCTTTGCTTCCATCTGAACGACTGTCCGCAACTGCATGATGATGAAAGGTTGAAGCAGCCAAAGCCCGTAACAAGGGCCTTATTGTCGATATAATCAACGCGCATTATATTTCCTCCAAATTTACCATTTATTATAACATAAAATTGGGTTTTTTACTTTCGTTTTGGCCATAATACGGTTATACGGCATTTTTCTGACATGTTTTTTGCAAGAAAAACCGGGCAGACTATAAATACAAGATTTGTGGATGTGAGGTATATAATGGAGCTCTATGCATTAATTTCAATATGCACGGTTGTTCTGACCCTTACAAAGGTGGCGGACGGGTTTTTGCAGCGCCGAAACATAAGAATTGCTACTATAATATACTTTTTTATCTGCATTGCAGCCCTTAATATATTTGAAATATCTATCTTAAATGAAATTCTTATCAGTCCTGCAGCTTTTGCTATACCGCTTGCATTTGTGCGGCTGCCTAAAACTCATAGGTACAAAAGGATTTTTATATTGCTCTGTGTGACACTTATATATGCGGGTATAATCAGGATAGCCCCGCCGCTTGAACTGATTATCGCCATTGCTATTGGGATTGCGTTAGCGCTGTCGGACCAAAGCGAGACCGGCTCCATGCTATGTGCATGCACAATGCCGATATTAGGAAGGACAGCGAATTTCGCATTGATGATTATAACGGAGGGATATGGGATTCTAAGCCTGGCTGGCGCCGATTTATTAAATGCTCAGATGACTTGCATGCTCGCCGTAACCGCAACATTATTGTTAAAGGATACTTTAAAGCATAAACGCAGCTTAGGACGCCTTGCACACAGATAAGCTAAAAGATTGTTAATCTTAGATTTGTATTGTATAAAAGCACATTTATCATATATAAACGTCATGAAGGTAAAACAATCTTACCCGAAAAAACGAGTGTTTGGCAAAAAAGTCCTGCAATGTACCAAATGGTTGCGTTGCAGGACATATGCTATTAGATCGCCCGTTATAAGCGTCAAGCTATACAACTAAAAGGGTATCGCTTTTATTGAGTATTTGAGGGCTGTATAGAAACAGCACGTCGCTGTCAGGGGTGAAATCAACGTATTCATCCAATAGGGGGCTGGCAAAATATCGGAGATCTATCAAAGTAATTTTGCTGTAGGCGCTGGTAAGCAGGGGGGCCAGGCTGCTGCCAAATGAATCGCGAAATACTATAAGCTCACGATTTCTTGCTGCGTCTGGGTTTGATATGGTTATCAGCGGCACGGCGCCCTCAAGAAACAGGTCGTAAGCGTCTATACCATTGATGGCATTTGTGTTATACATATTTGCCGATACGAATTCAAGCGTCTTTTCATCAAGCCTCAATACCTGTGCGCTGTCAATCGCGGCGCTTGTCATATACGTTATCGAGTCGGGTCTTAGATTTAGGGCGCTTTGACCATAGAACGCGCCATAAAAAGGCGACAGCGAGTTAGCCGTTAATTGACTCCAGTCAACTGAAAACCCCATTTCACTACCCAGCGCCTTTACAACCGGTTCTAAACGGGACTGATCCCAATGGAGGTCAGTTCTATAGTAATCCTCTATAGAAAGGCTGTCAAAAAGGTCTATATGGGTTATGCCGTCAAGTCCTGCCACCGTATCCCGTATGAATTCATAATCAAATGCTGGATACCCGTTTTGCTCGGCTAAGTAGTAATTCTTATCCGGAACTAGAGAGAAATAAACGTTCGTTCCGCTAAGATAATCGTCTTTGAGCTTTTCAAATTTACGTACCGCGGATAGAAACGATTCCTCCCGCATAGTTTCAAATCTGGATACCACCCCGTCCACAATATAAATATTATGGTTATCCTTCTGGTTAAACAGGTTAAACAACACAAAGGATTTCAGCGATCTTAGTTCATCGCGCGCTACGAATTGATCAAGTACATAATCTTCAAACTCGTCCATAAATTCCGTATTCAGAAGGCTGTCCATTGTAAGATTAGGGAACTGCGCCAGCTTCCTGCGTTCGCTGGACGAAATATCATTTGGAGGCGTTATTATGTTTAAAAACATAAAAGCAAACAGTATCCCGAGAAAGACGACAGCAATTATAACATCCAAAGCTTTAAAGCGCCGCTTCGACCCGTTTTGTGATTTTTCCATGTTGTTGCCTCCTTAAAACCTAAAATATATGAATGGGTTAAACGACCCGTCAACAAGATACGCCGTACATACAAGCAGCAGCGCCGCCATCGCTATAGGCGTGATTACTGAGATAACGCTCGACCCCGCTCTGCTTTTAGATATTTTATTAATAAGCATTTTGGGTAGAGGAGTACAGCCGATAACTCCCACAATCAGAAGTACTGCATAGCTCCGCAGATAGTATAGCGCATCATTGCCTATCGCGGGATAGGCGCTAAGCCCAAACATACCGCCTATATTGCGGACGGCCTCTGACAATGTAGACGAATTAAACAATACAAAGCTTGCCAGTATCATCAGTATGGTATATAGGCGCGAAACAACGGCAGGGACTTTTGAAAGCAATTTGCCAAGAAACAGCTTTTCAGCAATGAGGAGGACCGCAAAGAACAGGCCCCAAATCACAAATGGCCATCCGGCGCCGTGCCAAAGGCCGGTGAGCATCCACACGATTAAGATATTGAATATCCACCGTGTCTTAGACGTACGGTTGCCGCCCAGTGGTATATATACGTAATCCCTAAACCAGGCGCCCAGGGATATGTGCCATCTGCGCCAGAATTCCGTGACAGTTTTAGAGATATATGGATAGTTGAAATTTTCAAGGAATGTAAACCCAAATATACGCCCAAGCCCTATCGCCATATCGCTGTATCCGGAAAAATCAAAGTAAATATGAAGCGCGAAGGCAATGGCATACATCCAGAAGAACAATAAGCTTTTATCGTTTGTGGCTTTAAATATTTCACATAGCTCGCCCATTGTATTTGCGAGAAGCACTTTTTTGCTAAGCCCTATTATAAAGCGCGCAGATCCCCTGGAAAAACCGGACAGCGAATGCGTGCGCGACTCCAGTTCCTGCGCAACCGTAGAATATCTAACTATGGGTCCTGCGATTAGCTGTGGGAACAGGGCTACATATGTAGCAAGCTTGATAAAGCTTTTCTGAACTTTTGTCTGCCCACGATAAAGGTCTATGATATAGCTTAGCAGCTGGAAGGTATAAAAACTGATGCCTATTGGCAGCGCAAGTTTTAATAATGGAATTTTTGCGTTTAAAACCCCGTTTAGAGTGTCAATGATAAAATCAGCATATTTAAATACAATAAGCAGCCCCAAGCTTATAACTATAGCGGAAATAAGCGCGGCCTTTGACCATTTGGTTCCGCGATAGCGGTCGATAATCAGCCCATGAACGTATCCGGAGATTACGGAGGCAACAAGCAGTATGGTATAGGATGGTTCGCCCCAAAAATAGAATAGCAGGCTTGCCAGCAATAGGACTACATTTTTTCCCTTTCGAGGCGTGAGGAAATAAACCACTAAGAGGATGGGTAGAAAGTAATAAAGAAAGCTGATGCTGGAAAAAAGCATAGGCACCTCTGGAAGAGTTCATTCTAGTCCGCTTATAAGATTTGTGCCGGACGGGCACCCGTCCGGCACGCTGTGAATCAGAATTTATTCGACGGGGATGGCTACCATTTCGCCGATGTTTTCTCCGGCTATTGCCTTAAATTCGTTGTACAGGGCGTCGGCATAGTCTTCAAAAGAAGCAACAAGCATTACATAGGTTCCTGAATCAACTACAAAAACCTTTTCGGGCATTACGCATACCCAGCGCCGCACGTCAAAGTTATCCTTCATGGCTAGCTTAATTGTTTCGGCTGATTCGACATCCTTGCATTTTACCAGCACAGCTATGTGTGCTACGGAAGTCATCATCGCGGAGGAGACGACGCTGTCCTCAACAAGGGATTCCAGCTGCTCAGCGCTTATTCCGGCCATACCAAGCGAATTTTCAGCGTCAAGGGGAACCTCCATTGTTGAAACCTCGCTGTCGCCTGCTTTTTCAAGTATTGATGCAAGTACATCAGCGGCTGAACCAGTGATTGAGTCCACGGGCGTCGGAGTAGCCGTAGGGGTGGCCTCGGGCATGGGGCTGGGCGAATTGGTGTTATTGGGTTTTGCGCTGCCGCTTGGGTCGCCGCCTTCGCTAGTACAGGCGGTGGCTGCAACCAAAAATACGCAGCACAGGAGTATTGAAATAATCTTTTTCATCAATAGGGTTATCCTTTCTAGTTCTATTTGGAATTTCCACAAGTAGAACGATGGTGAAGTTATAAAGGTTCCATGGCAAATTAAGATATATTAATCAATCTAAGGATGCGGAGATACATGGCGCTTTGAATTACATATAGTGAAAGATCTTTTCTGTAATATATGAATGTCGAGAATTATATAAAATCAATTTAAAATTAAAAATTTTTAGCTAGGTATTGACATTGGTTAAATAACAAATATAATTAATTAAACTAACTAACTTAATGCAAGGGGAAAGGCTGGGAAGCTTCCTATGTTGGACTCATACGCCAGTAAGCTTAACGACATAGTCATTAGCATATACGACTCTGTTCAGAGGGTTGAAGAACAGATGCTGAGCAAAAGCGTCCCCAACCTTTCTATAAGCGAACTTCATATATTAGAAACCGTTTGGAAGCTGCGCGATAGTGGATGTTCGATAAGTGACATTGCGTTAGAACATCAGGTTACGCTTCCGTCGATGACCGTTGCTGTGAAAAAACTTGAGAAAAAGGGGTTTATCGAAAAGTTACGCTCTGAAACGGACGGCCGTGTTATATACGTAAAGCTGACGCGCATGGGGCAAAAGGTAAATGCGATGCATCGTTACTTCCATGAACATATGATACGGTCATTTCTCCGCGATATAGACGATAACCAGCGCCCCGTTCTTATGTCCGCCCTGCAGAACATGAACGACTTTTTGCATAAACAGCTTATGCAATCCGATTCTAATAAAATTTGCCCACCGGAAGTGAAAAACGGCGAGACAAGGAGAAAGTTATAATGCGTATCATTGGAACCGGAAGTGCGGTACCGGACTTTATAGTAAAAAACGAGGCGTTCGAGACGTTTCTCGACACCAGCGACGAGTGGATTACAACGCGAACCGGAATCCACGAACGCCGTATACATGAGGGCAACCTTGAACAGTTAGCGGCGATAGCCGCGAAAAGAGCCCTTGAGGACGCTGGACTTTTGCCTTGCGATATAGACTTCATAATATGCTCAAATGTGTACAGCAGGTTTATGACCCCAGCGCTAAGCTGCGTGGTGCAGGGTCTTATAGGGGCGGGCTGTCCCTGTCTGGATATAAACGGGGCGTGCGCGGGATTTATTTATGCCCTTGAGATGGCCAATGCTTATCTTAAACATGGAAGCTATAAAAATATTCTTGTGCTCAGCGCCGAGGAACCAAGCCGCATGGCCGATTGGACCGACCGTTCCACATGCGTGCTATTTGGTGACGCGGCGGCGGCGGCGGTTGTAACCTCTGGCGGATTTGAATGCCTGTTTAGCATGCATACGGAATCCAACGTTGAATTTTTACATGCGTACAATAGCCCTGGCAACTGCCCGTTTGAGAGGACAGGCAGAAAACATGAGGCGGTATATATGAATGGCCGCGAGGTATACAAGTTTGCGGTAAACGCGGCGACCAATGATATAACCGCGCTTTGTTCGAACGCCGGAGTGGAGCTGTGCAAGGTGGATTGGTTTATACTCCATCAGGCTAACCTGCGAATATTGGACGCGGTGCGAGCCCGGCTTACTCAACCCAAGGAAAAATTCCCGCATAACATGGAGCGGTTTGGAAACACCTCGTCGGCAGGCGTCCCGCTGATGCTCGACCAGCTCAATAGAGATGGTGCGCTCAACCGTGGCGACGTAATTGCCATGAGCGCGTTTGGCGCTGGACTTACGACAGGGGCGTGCCTTATGCGTTGGTAACGCAATAATTACTATAGATCAAATTTTATTGGAGGATATAAAAATGGTTTTTGAAAGAGTAGCAAAGATTCTAGCTTCTTACAAGGATGTTGACGCGTCTACAATCGATATTGACGCGAGCTTTGGCGATCTGGGCCTTGATTCGCTCGACACCGTTGAAATCGTGATGAGCCTTGAGGATGAGTTCGGGATAGAAATTGAGATGAACGAATCGCTTAAAACCGTACGTGACCTTGTAAATTTGATAGAGGGAAAATAAGATGATCAAAACACCTGTCTGTGACATGCTTGGCATTAAATATCCGGTCTTTCAGGGCGGCATGGCATGGGTTTCGGACTCCTCACTCGCTTCCGCCGTATCAAATGCGGGTGGATTGGGCGTAATAGCGGCGATGAACATGGACGGATCATATCTGAAGGATGAGATTGACAGATGCCGTGAGCTTCTGGAGGACGACACAATCCCCTTTGGCGTTAACGTTATGCTTATGAGCCCGTTTGCTGACGAAGTGGCCGGTACAGTTATTGAAAAACAGGTTCCGGTTGTGATAACGGGAGCAGGCATGCCGTCAAAATATATAAAGGATTGGGTGGCGGCGGGAATAAAGGTAATTCCCGTAGTTCCTTCCACGGCAATAGCGCGGATGGTAGTCCGCATGGGCGCCATGGCTGTAATAGCCGAAGGGGGAGAAAGCGGGGGGCATGTCGGTGATTTAACGACAATGACGCTCGTTCCTCAAGTGGCGGACGCGGTGGACGTACCGGTAATCGCCGCCGGAGGCATAGCCGACGGACGGGGAGTCGCCGCGGCGCTAATGCTTGGCGCCCAGGGGGTTCAGTGCGGGACAAGGTTTCTTACGGCATATGAATGTACCGTTCATAAAAACTACAAGAAAAAAATAATAGACGCAAAGGACATAGATACCGTAGTTACCGGAAGAAGGCTTGGTCATCCCGTAAGGGCGCTTAGAAACCAGTTCTGCAATAGATTCAAAGAGCTGGAGCATGATACGTCCATCACTATCGAGGAAATAGAGAGGTTTGGAGCCGGTTCTCTGCGCCGTGCCGCCAAAGATGGGGACGTAGTGGAAGGAAGCGTGATGGCAGGGCAATGCGCGTCAATGGTCAAGGATGAAAAAAGCGCAAAGGAAATAATCGAGTCCATGTTTCAGCAGGCTGAAATGGTACTGAAACAATCGGCTGAACTCTTAGTGGAGCAATAAAGATGAATAAGACCGTATTCCTGTTTACAGGCCAGGGGGCCCAGTATCCCGGGATGGGAAAAAGCCTATATGACAGCGTTCCGGCAGCTAGAAAGATATTTGCTGAGGCGGAGTGCATGAGGCCTGGAATAATTGAGCTGTGTTTTGAAGGAAACGCTGAAGAACTATCATTGACGCAAAACACGCAGCCGTGCCTGTTTGTGGTCGATTGCGCCTGCGCGGCCGCGCTTGAAAGCGCGGGTGTGAAGGCGGAAGCGGCGGCCGGCTTTTCCCTAGGGGAGCTGGCGGCCGTTGCGTTTGGCGGAATTTTGTCGTTCCAGAACGCATTCAAATTGGTTTGTGAAAGGGCAAGGCTAATGATGGCTGCGGCCCAAGAACATCCAGGGGCGATGACCGCGGTTTTAAAGCTGGATGCTGAAACGGTTGAGAGAATAGCCCAAAGCTATAATAATGTATTTCCGGTAAATTACAACTGTCCCGGGCAGACGGTCGTTTCCGGAAGCCATGATGAGCTGGCCGCATTTGAAGAGGAGGTAGCGGAGCACAGGGGGCGTTGTATGCGCTTAAGGGTCAGCGGCGGTTTTCATTCGCCGTTTATGAGCGAGGCGGCGAAAGGACTTCGCTGGTATCTTAACAGCCTTGATTTTAATAAGCCCAGAATACCCGTCTACTCAAATGTTACGGCAAACGAGTATGGCGACGCGTCCGACCTGATTTCAGCACAAATAATGAGGCCGGTACTCTGGCAAAGAACGATAGAAAATCTGCTTAAAGACGGGTTTACCGACTTTATCGAAGTTGGGGCGGGTAAAACACTGAGCGGATTTATGAAAAAAATCGGGGCAGCGCGTATGATTTCAAACGTTGAGGATGAGCCGTCCCTCGAAAACACATTGTCGCTGTTGAGGGAGGTCAGGGATGCTTAAAGGTAAGGTAGCGCTGATAACGGGCGCTTCACGCGGCATCGGGAGAGCTATAGCCGTTGAACTTGCGTCGCTGGGCGCCGATATAGCGATAGTATACGCTGGAAACCACCGGTCCGCCCTTGAAACAAAAGAACTGGCCGAGGTTCATGGCATAAGGGCTATGTGCTTTAAGTGCGATGTTTCAGATTATAATGAAGTTGAATCAATGGTTAAATCTGTAAAAGAAACGCTTGGTCCGATATATGCCTTAATAAATAATGCGGGAATAACGAGGGATAAATTGGCTCTGCAGATGCACGAGGCGGATTTTGACAGCGTTATAAGCGTAAACCTAAAGGGCGCGTTTAATCTTATTAGGCACTGTTACAGCGGATTTGTCAGGCAGCGCGGCGGCAGGATTGTAAATATTTCGTCGGTCGTTGGAATTATGGGCAATGCGGGGCAGTCGAACTATGCCGCGTCAAAAGCAGGGCTCATAGGACTGACGAAAAGCGTTGCAAAGGAGCTGGCGTCGCGCGGCGTAACCTGTAACGCGGTGGCTCCTGGAATGGTTGAGACGGATATGACTGCATCAATGACGGATACAGCCAAGTCGGAGCTTGTTAATTCAATACCTGCCCGACGTGCCGGAAGGCCTGAAGAGGTCGCCGCCCTGGTTGGATTTTTATTGTCCGACGCCGCGTCATATATCACTGGCGCCGTTATACCCGTTGACGGCGGCCTATGCATGTAATTTTAAGGGGGTAAGTCAAATGAGAAGGGTTGTAATAACCGGAATGGGCGTTATATCTCCTGTTGGATGCGATGTGGAGACCTGTTGGAAAAACCTGCGCTCTGCCCGTTCAGGTATTGGCATGCTTAATTCCTTTGATACAAGGGATTATAAGGTCAAGGTTGCCGCAGAGGTAAAGGGGTTTGACCCAACGGATTTTGGTATGGACGTTCCATCCGCCCGGCGAATGGATTTATATTCTCAATATGCCATGGCCGCGGCCAAACAGGCGGTTGACGACAGCAAAATCGTGGGAAATATAGATCAGGAGCGCTTTGGGGTATATGTTGGAAGCGGCATCGGGGGCATGCGGACATTTGTAAGCGAGACGGAAAAGCTTATAAGCCGCGGCCCAGGCCGCATATCCCCCTTTTTCATCCCAATGATGATAGGCAATATGGCGGCTGGGAACATTGCCATGGAATACGGCGCGCAGGGGCCGTGCCTGCCAGTGGTGACGGCGTGCGCATCGTCCACCCACGCCATTGGCGAGGCGTTTCGCGCGATACGCCATGGATATGCCGACGCTGTAATCGCGGGCGGCGCCGAGGCGGCGATTACGCCGCTGTCAGTAGCCGGATTTACAAGCTGCCAGGCACTAAGCCTCTCGAATAGCCCTGACGAGGCGTCGCTTCCGTTTGACGCGCGCAGAAGCGGCTTTGTAATCGGCGAAGGCGCGGGCATAGTGGTGCTAGAGGAATACGAACACGCCAGGCAGCGTGGGGCCAGGGCATATGCGGAGATTTGCGGATATGGCAACACATGCGACGCATATCACGTTACCGCCCCTAGGCCCGATGGCGTATCAGCTGCGCGTTCAATATCAATGGCTATAAGTGAGGCCAAAATTACCGGTGACGATACCGTGTATATAAATGCGCACGGAACAGGCACCCCCTTGAACGATTCATCGGAAACCGCCGCCATCAAGCTTGCCATGGGCGAGCGCAATGCACGGCAGGCTATGATCAGTTCGACAAAAAGCATGATGGGCCATATGCTGGGCGCTGCCGGCGCTGTTGAGGCGATTGTATCCACGCTTGCGTTAAGGGACGGAATCGCGCCTCCAACTATTAATTATAGGGAATGCGATCCTTTATGCGATCTGGATTATGTCCCAAATACTCCGAGGAAAGCGAACATAACGGCGGCGCTCTCCATATCGCTTGGCTTTGGCGGTCACAACGGCTGCCTGGCGCTGCGCACTATGGGAGGCACAGATGAACATTAAAACGATCAGGGAGCTTGCGAAAATACTGAAGGATACCAATCTGACCGCATTGGAACTCGTTGAAGGGGAAACGCGCATACGTCTTGAGCGTTCCCCAAATACACAGCCGCCTATGCAGACGGATACCGCTATTAACGGGTCGATTCAAGCCGGGCGTCAGGAGCCATATACCATTCCGGGGGGAGACGGCGACCCAGGAATGGACTTTAACGACGTCTACGCGGTAGCATCCCCTATGGTGGGGGTGTTCTATGCTGCTCCAGCCCCGGGCAAAGAGCCGTATGTGAGGACTGGAAGCAGGGTTAAAAAGGGCGATATCCTATGCATTATTGAGGCAATGAAGCTGATGAACGAGATAACAGCGGAGCGCGACGGTGAAATCGTGGATATATGCGCCAATGATGGAGATGTGGTCGAGTTTGGGCAGACATTGTTTAAGATTTATTGATACAATTTAGCAATACGGCAGTTGGAGGGTAGCATGAATAGGGAAGAAATAAAAGGATTGTTGCCGCATCGCGAACCCATGCTTTTGGTAGACGAATTATCATTGACCGACGACGGTATAGCTCATGGGGTATACCATGCGCGGGGTGATGAATGGTTTTTTCAGGGACATTTTCCTGGGAATCCGGTGATGCCTGGCGTAATTCAATGTGAAATCATGGCTCAGGCGTGCGCGCTGCTTTTAGGCGATAAGCTGTTAGGCAATACGGCTTATTATACGGGCATGGATAAAATTAAATTCAAGAACAAGATAGTACCCGGCGATACGATAGAGGTAAGCGCAAGACTCAACCGTTGCAAGGAACCGTTTTACTTTGCGCATGCGGAAGCTAAGGTGGATGGACGGCTTTGCTGCGAAGGCGAACTGTCCTTTGCACTTGTGGAGGGAAGATAAAGCGTGTTTTCAAAGGTATTAATCGCAAACAGGGGAGAAATAGCCGTTAGGGTAATTCGGGCCTGCAAGGAGATGGGCATCGCTACGGTCGCGGTGTTTTCGGAGGCGGATCGCGACGCCCTGCATGTTAGCCTTGCCGACGACTGCCTATGTATAGGACCTTCTCCGGCGAAGGACAGCTATCTCAATATGACCGCGGTATTGTCCGCTGCCATATTGAGCGGTGCGGAGGCCATTCATCCTGGCTATGGGCTATTATCGGAAAATCACAGTTTTGCAAGGATGTGCGCTGATTGCGGAATAGCCTTTATAGGACCGCCGTATGGAGTTATAGAGCGCATGGGGGATAAGGATGAGGCGAGAAGGACCATGAAGGCCGCAGGCGTGCCTGTAATTCCTGGAAGCGATATCGTAAGCACCATGGATGAAGCGGCAAAAGAAGCCGAAAGAATAGGTTATCCACTGTTGGTGAAAGCCCGCGCCGGCGGAGGCGGCAGGGGAATAAGGAGGGTTAACGGCTTCGATGAACTTGAGCATGCGTTTGCCGCGGCGGCGGCCGAAGCAAGAAGCGCGTTTGGCGACGGCGCCCTATACCTTGAAAAATACCTGTTTCCGGTGAAGCATATCGAAATGCAGCTGATTTGCGATAACTATGAAAACGTGGTTTGTCTGGGTGAGCGTGAATGCTCAATGCAGCGAAAAAATCAGAAGCTTGTTGAAGAAAGTCCTTCTCCAGGAGTATCCGCCGAGTTAAGAGCGGATATGGCGGAGGCAGCGGTACGCGCGGCAAGAGCGGTAGGCTACAGAAACCTTGGAACGGTGGAATTTCTGCTTGACGGCAATGGTAAGTTTTATTTCATGGAGATGAACACCAGGCTTCAGGTAGAACATCCCGTTACAGAGATGGTAACAGGGATAGATCTGGTTAAATGGCAGATAAGGATTGCAGCCGGAATGCCGCTTGAATTTTCAAATGACGACGTCCGCATTGACGGCCATGCGATTGAATGCCGCGTCAACGCGGAGGATCCCAGCCGTGGTTTTGTTCCAAGCTGCGGAACAATAGCCATGCTTCATGTTCCCGGCGGACCATGGGTACGATTTGATACGGCGCTGTACCAAGGATACAGGATACCCCCATTTTATGACTCTATGATAGGCAAGCTCATAGTGCATGCGCAGACGCGCGAAGAGGCGATACGTAAAATGCATGCGGCGCTTTGTGAGATGGTGGTTGAGGGGGTTGAGCATAACCGGGCGTTCCAGCTTGACCTTATATCACATGCCGAATTTATAAGCGGAACTTATACAACCGATCTGATAGGCCGACTGAACGACGCCGAGTGAGGTTATTGATTATGATTAACAAAAATATGTTTGTAAAACCCAAAATCGCGCTTGAAGGCCAAAAAAACGCGCCTGATCATTTCGAACCATCCGAGGATAAACTTACGGCATGTCCGTCCTGCAAGCATGCTATCTTTGCATATGAACTAAGGGAGCTTTTATACGTCTGTCCCAGGTGCGGCCATCATTTTATGATAAGCGCCCGTGAAAGAATACGCCTTATTGCCGATCAGGATACGTTTTGGGAGCTTAACTCCGATATTGGGGCAAAGGATAGGCTCGGATTCCCGCAGTATGAAGAAAAACTTAAAAAGGCTCGCGAGAACAGTGGTGAAAGCGAAGCAGTGCTTACGGGAATGTGCGGAGTGGACGGCGTTGAAACAGCCCTGTTTGTTATGGAATCCCAGTTTATGATGGGTTCGATGAGCGCTTCGGTAGGCGAAAAAATAGCGCGCTTGTTTGAGTTCGCTGAGGAAAAAAGCTTGCCGGTAGTGGGATATACGGTATCTGGTGGAGCAAGGGTGCAGGAGGGTATGCTTTCGTTAATGCAGATGGCGAAGACCAGCGCTGCGGTAAGGAGGCATAGTGACGCCGGACTGTTTTATCTAACTATTTTGACCGACCCTACAACAGGGGGGGTAACTGCGTCATTTGCAATGGAAGGGGACATAATACTGGCTGAGCCCGGCGCTTTGATAGGTTTTGCAGGGCCGCGGGTAATAGAGCAGACCATGCGGCAGACGCTTCCCGAAGGGTTTCAGCGCGCCGAATTTCTGTTAAAGAAAGGCTTTGTAGACCAGATAGTAGCCAGAGACGAACAGCGCTATGTAATAGGAAGGCTGCTAAAGCTGCATGACGGAGCAAAGGAGGGTGTCCATGAAAGCATATGAGCGCCTGATAAAAGCCCGCGCCAAGGGCAGACCTACGTCGCTTGAATTTATAACAAATATCTTTGAGGATTTTTATGAGCTTCACGGCGACAGACTGTTTGGAGATGACCCGGCCGTTATCGGCGGGCTGGCGCGCCTTAATGGGAGGCCTGTAACCGTGATAGGCATTGAAAAGGGAGTGGATACCAAAGATAAAGTCATCAGAAACTTTGGATCCGCAAATCCGGAGGGTTACCGCAAAGCGCTTAGGCTTATGAAACAGGCGGAGAAGTTTCACAGACCAGTCGTGTGCCTGGTGGATACCTCCGGGGCGTATTGCGGCATAGGCGCCGAAGAGAGAGGGCAGGGAAGCGCGATTGCAATGAACCTTATGGAGATGATGAACTTAAGGACTCCGGTGATTTCCATCCTTATTGGTGAGGGTGGATCAGGCGGGGCGCTTGCGCTTGCGGTGGCCGACGAGGTATGGATGCTTGAAAACGCGGTTTACTCCGTTATATCGCCAGAAGGAGCGGCAAGCATAATCTGGAAGGACGCTTCAAGGGTCGAAGCTGCCGCTGAGGCGCTCAGGATGACGGCGGAAGACCTTCTTTGCATGGAGATAATAGAGCGTATATTCAATGAGCCGGACGCTGAATGCGAGCGGGGTTTTGAGGAAGTATATTTGGCTATAAAATCTGCGTTGACAGATACATTTAATAAAAATATAAATAAGCCAATACGGGAATTGCTGGACGCCCGTTATGAAAAGTACCGTAAAATCGGGAGGATTAACTGATGATTGTCATTGCTACCGACAGCACCGCATGTTTGACAAAACAGGAGGCCAGGCAGCTGGGCGTAATTTACGTACCCATGACCTATACGGTTGCGGGTAATACATATACGGAACATTTTGTTGAAGATAACGGAAACTATGAGTCGCTTATAGCCGGCACCCAGGAGCTTCATACCTCTCAGCCCGCTATAGGCTGCTATGAAAGAACCTTCTCTACGCTTCGCCGTTCAGGGTTCGAGGTGCTTTGCCTGACCATTTCATCAAGGCTCAGCGGAACATACAGCAACGCATCCCTGTGCGCTAGGAACATGGGGGAGGACAGCTCCATTAAGGTGGTTGACACACGAACAACCGCAATAGGAATAGCGTTTTTAGTTCGCGAGGCCAGACGCTTGATTCAAAGCGGCTACAGCCTGAGCGAAACCGCGGATGCAATTACTAAAATGCGCGGCCATGTTAAAACGCTTTTCTCTGTCAGCGATATGACGCCGCTTAGGCGAAGCGGACGTCTAGGGCCTGTTCGCCAATCTGTAGGCACTATACTTAATATCCGGCCGCTTCTGACGTGTAAGGATGGTGCGGTCATAGCCTGCGGAGCCGCACGAGGCAGGAGCGACCAGCTAAAGAGCCTGTTAAAGGCGGTTCCAGAAACCGCGGAGGAGATAGCGGTACAGTATATAAGCGAGGAAGAGGCCGCAAAGCAGCTTGTTGATCAAATTGAGAAGAAGTGCGGGGTTCATGTCACGCTCAGAAAGCTTGGTCCAGTATTGGGAATACATCTTGGCCTTGATATATTAGGAGCCATGTGGTTTGATCCTGCCAGTAAAGATTAACCAAGGGTATACCTTAGCTGTTATAGCCTTTCAGATCAACTTAAAGCCGGCGTTATGGCTATAAGTTGATCTTTATTGATCTGAGTAATAGATGCGGGGTCCGCTTTATTACATATAGGATGTACCGCCAAGAACGGCGTGTCATCCATAGATATAAACACGGCCGCGGGTGACTTGATAAATAATGGATTAAATAGATATGTTGCAGTCCGCGTCTGTCCCAAAACAGGGGTTTATTCTTAAACCGGTTTCGGAGTTTACAGACAAAGTATACGAGCGGGATTGCTAAATACCTTTGATAATAACGGTCCTGATTATGAGCAGACCCAAATAACGCAGAGCATTCAAACTTAACGAATTAACAAAATATTAAAGGCGGAACAGCCTGAATCGCTGTACCGCCATTGGAATTAGTGCCCTGTGATACCCTGGTTTAGTTTTATCAGAACAGTTTGCAGTCTAGTTGTTAGAGCCGTGTACGTCGCTTTTGGAAACCGCCGCGGCCTGCTCATCCGTTTCGGTTTTTGAAACCATTGCCCACTCAACCCTATGGTCCTCAAGCTTATCAACCTTAATATGCAGTCCCAGAACATCTACCTCGGGTTTGCTTCCGTCCGGGGGTATCTGGTTAAGGCAGCTGAACACGAGACCGCCTAGCGTTTCATATTCGTCTTCCTCATTGGGTTTCCATTTTAAGCCTAGGACTTCAACAATCTCACCCAGCTCAGCGCTTCCCGCGATCTTCCAAACATTATCTCCAAGTTTAGTGATCGCCTGCTCGTCCTGAGGATCGGATTCGTCATAGATATTGCCTACAATCTCCTCTATTAAATCTTCCATTGTAATCAAACCGCATGTTCCGCCATATTCGTCAACAACAATGGCCATATGAACTTTATTTGCTTGCATATCGCGGAACAGCACATCGGCCTTTACGCTGTCCGGAACAAAGTAGGCAGGCGTTAAAGCTTCGATTATTGGCTTTGATGAGGGTCCGGTCATCTCTAAAAGGTATTCGCGGGCGCGAAGTATCCCCACTATATCATCGACATCTTCGCCGCAAACTGGAAAGCGTGACAACCCACTTTCCCTTATCGTATTTATTATTTCATCATGCGTAGAATCCGTCCATAATACCACCATGTCGGTGCGGTGTATCATAACGTCCTCCGCCGTTATATCGTTAAATTCAAATATGTTGTTTATCAGCTCTTTTTCATTTGTCTCTATTACTCCGCTTTCATTGCCCATGTCAACCATCATACGTATTTCCGCTTCGGAAACCGCCTCGTCCGTTTCGTGAGGATTGATTCGAAAAAGCCTGAGGATACCGTTTGTACAGATGGACAGCAGCCAGATTATGGGTTTCATTATCTTCGACAGTATAGTTATTATGCGGCACGAAAGGCGGGCTACCTTTTCTGGCTTTCTCATGGCTATGCGCTTTGGCACGAGCTCTCCGAGAACAAGCATAAGGAACGAAAGTATAAGCGTAATTAAGATTACCGCTATTGTATTGAGCGATGCCTCCGATACGCCTGTAATTCCTACAGTGTTAACCAGCCATCTGACTATAAGGTCTGAAAAATTGTCCGCGGCAAAGGCGGAGCCCAAAAAACCTGCCAGGGTTATGCCTATCTGTATGGTGGAAAGGAACCCTGTGGGCTCTGCTACCATTTTAAGCATTTTCTGAGCAAGCTTATCACCTTCCGCTACCTGCCGGCGGAGTTTGCCCTCGTTCAGCGAAATAACAGCTATCTCCGCCGATGCGAAGAAAGCGTTTAAGAGTATTAAAACAAGCTGTAGGATTAATTGCCCTATTACTGGGTTGTCGTCCACAAATTATCGCCCCCGTTTCAAAGATTGAGATTTTTTAGACGCAAATAAGAACACGGCCGCTATGCTTATAATACGCATAGGCCCTGTTCGTATGTATGCATATAGTGTCAAGACTACTTCGGTAACAGTCGCTGCTGCCGTCTTCCATTTTTAACCCGTCTTACCTCACCAATATAATAATGCGTCATTAATCAGTATATCGCGCAATAATAAAACTGTCAACGATTATATTCCAAAGTGGTATGTAGGATGTAATATTGTCAAATACGTTGGACGGAAAAGGCAGCGAGGAAAGCATTGGGGGGGTATACTGTAAAGGATGCATAGGACGATTACTTGAGGCTCCCCGATGCATGGCAAGCTGTGAATCGAAGTGGCGAGCGAGTAGAAACGGCGTTGATCCTCGCGGTGACCTCGCTCCGCCTTGCCGTTGTAATAGGGGCGGATAAGTTTGTGCCGAATGCTGAGATTTCCTACAGCCGGATTTAAAGTCAAGGGCTGTGGCCCTTGACAATCCCGGGGTAATAACTCGCCTGTACCGACTATATAAGCATTTTACCAACTTGTTCTTTTTCTAATACTTTTTGTTTTTTAAATTGGCAACACCATCTCAAAGAAGATTAGCGTTAAAATATATTGTTGTCTAATCTAGCAGATTAACAACACAGCTGCCCAAGCACAAGCACCGTAGGTAGCTTCATTGCTTACCCTTCCCATCGTATCGGCTGTTGAATATGGGAGCGATAGCGTCCACATCAGTCTGAGCGACGTTGGAAAAAAGTACTATAGTCTTTCTTAATTCCTATAAGAAGTGCGGGCCTGACTATGATATAATCTATTAAGGCAGGCTTCATAATACAAAGCCTGCCTTTGTGTACTATTGTCAGGACTGCTGCCTTTTCAGCTTTGATTCCATTTCCAGAGGAACGATTCTTTGCTTCGCCAAAACTGCTACAACTATCGTTTGCATCGCCAGCATTACGGCATATTGGACAAGCCGCTGCGGCATTAGTCCTATCAGCGTAACTCCGCTGGTAGTAAGATATATCCAAAGCGAATTAAGGCCCAAAGAACAGACGGTAAGCGAACATAGGGCCGCTAGAAACGACCTTAACACCGTAGCTTTTCTCCCGTATAAAAATAATCCGTAAATTATGCCGCTAAGGAAGGCCGACAGTGTATAGCCTGGAAAATATGGTCCTATCGGAAACAGCATTGCGCCAATAAAATCTCCAAGTCCCGCAACGCAGCCTGCATATATAGGACCATACATCAGAGCTACCAACGCAACAGGTATGAAATTGAACGCCAATTTCATAGTAGCGGTTTGGATGGACAGGAACCTGGATAAAACTATCTCTATGGCTAGCATAAGTCCAAGTATGACCATCTTTTTGATCTTAGTGTTTTTCATATTAACCTCCGCATTCTTCCCCGACAAAAAAAGTCCGACGCCAAATCGGCGACGGTAGTCTGCGAAAGCCCATCCAACGTAAACGCATACGTTTAAGAACTATACAGCGGACGCGATATGGCACCGCAAGGGCTTTTCACCCTTTTCGTCAAGGGGCAACTTCCCATCCCCCAGCACTTAACGCACCATACCTACTCTGCACGTCGGGTCGTTTTGTCACGATTAGATTAACATCCTTTACGACACATTTCAACCACTACCATAAGCTTCATCATAATATATTAAACAGTTGTGCGTTCAAAGTTAATTACCATTATTTACATATATTATAAGCCAATCTCCACCATCGTATATATTCATTAGGCGGCCGCTTACAGAATTATGGCAAAAATAGCAATAAACTTGAGCATGCATAATAGTTATATAAATAGTTCCAATATGCCAAGCGCTATCATAATTATTCCGCCAATTACACAGAACGTTCTGGGGCGCAGAAGTTTAGAAGCAGAAGCGGTGAAACCAATACGGTTGCCAATGGCGACGGAAAGAACACTAAGCACTCCGACTGCCAGTGAAGCGCTTAACGGCGATAACCCGGTAAGCCCCGCGCCGATTGCCACAGGAATGCAGTTTATGGCAAGACCGCTGCCCAAGACCATGGTGTCTTTCCATGAAAACGTAATATCCCTATATTGTTTACCGTCATATTCCTTTGATAGTATCAGTGAAAACGCTCCTATCAGGATTATAATTATACCTCCTATTATGTTTGGTATCCTTCCAAACCTCGAAAACATTGAGGAAAAGTAACAAAAAAAGCATGTGGCGGCCGCAGAGAACAACCCAATCACCAAATTAGCCTTCATAGCTATCCGCTTTTTTAAAAATCCAAAGGATACCCCGATGAGCAGATTGTCAAGATTAGTTGATATACCCAAAAGCAAAGTCGATAAAAGGTGCATAGCGTATTCCTCCTACCGACATCTTATGCTGCACAACAAAAACTGTGTTCTATGCCGATGGCGGGAATCTATCGGCAGGCCAGTCGGCAGGGGGTTTTAATTCATCCCCTGCCGGAGGCTTAGACACCTAAAAAAAGTAGTCAGGCACGTGCTCAGCTGGTAAATAACATAATTAAACCTGATATTTCATACCTATTTGGATTATTTCTCCTTCATTGTTTACATGGAAAAACCACAGAGACTCCTGCCACCAGCTGAACCACGGATTATCAGCGTCAGATTCACAGAATTTTAGGGAACGGTCAAAATCAAGTTTAAGCGTTGGATATACATAATTGTCAAGAATCCAAAACTCACAATTTTCTGATAATTTAAACTCTATAACATCATCACTGTCGTTTATTATTTCATATCCGGAGGATTCTATGGATTCATCCGAACGTATAGTTACCTCATCAATATGTGCTGAGTTTTCTGTCAGTCCTGTTATATATCCCCATAAATCCGCTGTTTCTTCATTATATGTATAGTCCAATGCCAATCCGTAAAGCAATGGATCTACGAATATATTATCCAGTCTTGCCCTTAGTTTGTCATCTAAGGGATAAAAACTGCCTAGTTGCGGATCCAACTCCAAGACTGTTAAAAAATACTCGTTTTGAATCCTATCATATATTAAGAAATGACTCCTTAAAGTATATAGGCCATACCCAATTACTTTCATCACCGCTATACAAGCCATTATCTCTTAATACAGCCTTTTCTCCCATGGATAAAAACCTATATTGAATATGATAAATATCCGCAATAGGGTCGTTTGTCTCATACATATGTTCCCACGATATGGAATCAATACGCCAATTTACATATTTATATTGAGGGAAATCCTTTTTACAATAACCGATTTGCAAGAATCCTTCTTCCTTTTTCTTCTTACCCATTGTCCATATGTATTGTAACCCTACACACAGCCCTTGACTTTAACTACAACTCTGATGACATGCCCGTCAGAACCTGCAACCTAAAAAAGAGCGGCATGGACGCTTTTTTGATACACTGAGGCTAGTTATTATAACTAGCCTCAGGGGAGCTGAGGTACGGCGCCTGATAAAAACACATCAAGGCATAAAATATATTAAATTATCTGATCAAAATACTCTGGGCTGTTATACATATCCAATATATATCCCGCATCATAATAGATAACATCTAGGCATGCTTCTGACCCGTCACCGTACAAAATCAAGATGACAAAGCTTCTTCCATTATACCATGTGGTCTGATATTCGAGATGGCCAAGCGTAACCGCCAAATCGTATTTTTCAGGTGTATTTTCGAATAGCCGACTATGCCAAGTCGTTTCATCCTCTATCGGATTGCCATACAGCTTGATCAGCTTCGACTTCAATTTGTCCTTGGTTTCTAAAAAATTGTCGGTTTCTGTTATAATATATGAGCCGATTCTCAGAGAATCATATTCATCATAATGGTATATTACATAAGCGTCCAAACCCTCATATTTTAGATCGTGGTAAGTGTCCTGATAGATATCAGATGTTCTCATAACAGGTCGCTCTGTCTTTCTCGCCGCTTCTCTACTCATACCCCAATAAGCATTCTGGAAGTCAGGCGATTCTGGTTTAAATGTGGGCGATGGTTCTGGCGTAGGCTTTAAAGTAGGTTTTAAAGTAGGCGGGGGAGGATATGATGGGGATGGGGTAAGCAACGGGGATGCTGTCGGCGTCGGTGAAGGGGCAGCTGTATCGCAATCTGCTGAATCGCGTTCATTCAATATATTTTCTATATATGATTCCAAAGGAACGCAACTCGTTAATAAAAACAACAATACAAAAAGCAAACTAATAATATGCTTCAATTTGAATCTCCTTTAAGGTGGTATCTATTAAAATAATATCATGTACGATGATCTTATTTCAACCGTATTTCGACAATTTATATTGTAAGTACCATATTTGATACAAATATCCATATGTTTTATAAATTAAAAGGCGGCATGGGTGAAGACCATGCCGCGCGTTTGTAATTACTTAGTTTACTGCTGAAGCTTAAGATCCCCTTCTTTTATCCAGCCAATGCGCCTTAAAACTGTACTGAACAGCAGTGTAAGAACGGCAGGCAGAATAAAGCATACCAGCGCTATCCCTATCCACATTGACGCGCCCCCTTCGGGCATGGCGCTGATTATGCCGAAGGGCCCCACAAGTCCGCATGTGCCCATTCCCGCGCCTACCGGAATATTCTTCAACCCAAATACGCTGGTTGCTATAGGCCCTGTTATCATCGAAGCGAGCGTAGGCGGTATCCATATGCGGGGATTCTTGATAATGTTAGGCATCTGAAGCATAGATGTGCCAAGCCCCTGTGCAATCAATCCTCCCCAGCGGTTTTCCTTAAAGCTCATAACGGCAAACCCGATCATTTGAGCACAGCATCCAGCGGTAGCGGCGCCGGCGGCAATTCCTCCCAGGTTCAGCATTATGCATATGGCAGCGCTGCTTATTGGAAGAGTAAGCGCAATACCCATGAGCGCTGAAACGATAATCCCCATGATAATTGGCTGCATGCTTGTGGCCGTCATGATCAATGAACCAAAGGCGGTCATCAAAGCGGACACAGCTGGTCCCGCCAGCATTGCAACCGCTACGCCTGAAACAATGCAGACAGCTGGAGTAACTATTATATCTACTTTAGTTTCACCGCATACCAGCTTGCCCAGCTCGGCAGCAATAATAGTAGCGATAAATGCTCCAACCGGGCCTCCAAGCGCATTGCCGGCAAGTCCTACGGCTGCTGATGAAAAAAGAACGAGCTTTGGCGATTTTAGCGCCCAAGCAATGGATATTCCCAAAGCCGCGCCTGTGGCGTCCTTTGCAAAGTCGGCCAGTTCAATGAAGAAGGGTATACCCAATTCGTTGCCAAGCGTGGAAAAGATAGTACCAATAAGCAAAGAGGTAAAAAGCCCGTAGGCCATTGCACCCATAGCGTCTATAAAGTAAACCCTTAATGATATATTGATATCCTTGCGCTTTAAAAACGCACCAAACCTACCCGCAGCCTTTTCCAAACCGTCCTCCTCAACGCATATGCGTTTATTTTTAAATAGCCACATTATTATAGACCATGCGTATCTTCATGTAAACAATTAGTAAAGGTTTTTATCCGTTGTTTTACGTATAATCTTTCGATTTAAGGTATAATCTTTAATATCAATAATTAGAAAGCAATAGCTTATATATGTTTAGAGCAAAGCGCGGGACTGGCCAATACCTGCCTGAATACTTTGATAAATAAGCGGACCATATTATGCTTTATCACAGTTTAGGTTATAATAAAGATAAAAAGCCGAGGTTTGATTGATGGAAGTAAAGTTGGGATTGATACAGATGAAGGTTACGCCAAACAAGGAGGCCAACCTCAATTACGCTGTAAACGCTATTGAAGTTGCTTCAAGATATGGCGCGGATATTGCAGTTCTCCCCGAAATGTTCTGCTGCCCGTACTCAAACCGCTATTTTGCAAACAACGCTGAGCCTGCTGGCGGCGGCATTTGGCAAGCCTTATCGGGTGCTGCCCGACGCAATGCAGTATACGTTGTCGCTGGAAGCTTTCCGGAAGAGGGCGAAAACGCGATATATAATACCTCGTTCGTTTTTGATCGTACAGGAAAGCAGATTGCATTCCACCGCAAGTTGCATATGTTCAGCATAGCGCAGGGAAATGGCAAGCGTTTTTCAGAAGCCGACTCTCTTCAGGCGGGAAATAAAATAACGGTGTTTAATACCGAGTTTGGCAGGATTGGGCTATGTATCTGCTTTGATATGAGGTTTCCGGAATTAGTCAGAGCCATGGCTTTGGAAGGGGCGAACATTATAATAGCTCCATCTGCTTTCAGCATGGTTACAGGACCTTCACATTGGGAATTGATAATGCGTGCCAGGGCTATAGACAATCAGGTATTTACTGTTGGAGTAACCCCAGCAAGGGACGAGGGCTCCGAGTTTGTGGCCTATGCAAACTCCATGATATGCTCTCCATGGGGTACGGTGATATGCAATGCGGGAATAGAGGACACCATTGCGGTGCAAAAGATCAATCTGGATGAAATAGATGGCGTACGGTCTGTCTTTTCTATTAAGAACTCAAGGCGCACGGATCTATATTGAGCAAAAGTATAGAGAAATATAAAATAATGCAAGAAAGCCCATTGGCAACGGCCATTTTTGAATCGCTGTATTCATTAAAAACGGCTGTTGCCATGGTGGTTTTATCAACAGAAAAGTTTATGATAGTTAAGTCTAATTACTATATCAAGATTATTTGGGCCAGGTGTGAATTACTGCCTAAGCAGGAGTTCGCTCATCTGCTCAATAAGCTCCTTTATGGCTCTCTGGTTTGAAGAATAATATACCTTGCTCCCGTCAAGGGTTGATTTGGTTAAATTGCATGACTGCAGTTTGCTCATATGGTGGGAAATTGTATTAGGGGACAGCTTCTGCATATCCGCAATCTCCTGCCCATAAGCATCCTTGTCTTTTAGCATCCTCAGAATTGCCAGCCGGTTTTTATCGCTAAGAACCTTGAGCATCTCCTCACAGTTAATGCTGATCCTTTCCTTGTATGGAACCTTAAACATTGGTCTGACGCCCAACCCTATATACAGAACTGGGCCTCCGTTTTCCGGACGCCGGAATATCCTTGTAAATTCATTATTTGCCAATATCTTAGGATAAACTATCTCATCGTCACCGATGAGGAAATCCACGCTCATGTTATTCCTTATGCTATCAATAATATCGTTTATGTCGCTGTATTCCTGCTCGAAGTTATGCAAATATGGCTCATAGATATCCGAACGCTCCTGAATCAACTGAATCGCCTGCCTTAGAGCCGCCCCGATGCCGAGAACATACTCTTCATAGTGGTTATATACACTTATAATATGCCATTTTGCCTTATCCGACAGTGGGAGGTCGTCAATAAATTTTAGAAAACAATCTCCATCATCCGCATTGACGTCTGATGTAATATCACGTGCTATAAGCTCGCTCATAATACTATCCCGTATTTCAGACTTGCTTTGCTTAATAAGATTATTGCATACAGTATTAATATCAGTAAAAACCTCGGTACTTGCAGATAGCATTGCTATATTTGCCGCGCAGGATTTAAAGCCGCCGCCATCGGAGTGCTCAAAATCGGCGAAATACAACTGCATATTTTGAGGAAGGGCCACGTTGCTGTCCAAATACGCTTCAAGTTCAAGCGCAGGCTTGAGAATATCCTCAAAATCCTTGCGATTTATCTCCCTTTGAATCAGAACACGGCTTATATGCTTTGACACCGTTTCGCCATTGGCTTTGTATCTGAAATATTCAATAGCCTCTACAAGTGGATTTATAATTCCGCGAGCTTTCATAATTTGACACCTCCAGCTTCCTTTATCCAGTATGCCTTCTTTGTTCGATAAAGTCAACGGTAATTATACGATGCATGTCGACGTTAATTCCTAGTAATTTACCATTAGAGTGCATAAATATAAATAAAATATTTGATATTTGCATATAGACAAGCATATAAACAAGTGCTATAATTTTGGTATACAGCATTCCATAAACGTGGAACTGATTTTATAGGAGGTAACAAATGAACAATAGCAGAAAAACGTTTGCCTTGCTCCTTGCTGTCATAATGGTGATCTGCAGCATACCGATTGTTGCAGTGGCGGCTAGGATTGGCGACAGGGCGCTAGAGGGTAGTGCTGAATACTATGCGCCGTCTCAAAATGGCGTAAATGTTCCAAAAGCCCCGGGTAATTCGGTCGCCGGATTCAATGGGCTAGATCTTGAGCGCTCTGACGCTACAGTACAAACGGGTCAAAAGCCTCAACCGTTATACCAGGGAAACGCCTTTGAAGGGGGAAACACGGTAATTGGCTATACGCGCAATTACTTCACCGATGATGGCGGTTATGAACCATATGCGGCATGGGTAATGTATGATATTACAGACCCGGAGAACACGCTGACCGAGCTCTATCGCGGCGGTGTCGAGTTCTTCGAAGCGACATATGACGGCGATCTCATATATGGAATGGATATAGACAACAATTTCTATTCCGTAGATCCGGAGACGTTCGAATCAACCTATATCGGGCAATGCAATTACACGACGAACGATTTAACCTACGCATGGGACGTGGATAAGATCTATGGCATCTGTACGGCTGACAGGTCCTATATATGCGAGTTTGACAGGACGACGGGGCGCGCTACGCCAATAGCGTCCTGGGACATGAACAACCAGCTGCTGCTGACCCCTCTTGCCTACATAGGCAACGGCGAATTCATTTCACTCGACTTCAATTCAAGGAAGATAGTAAAGCTTGATCTGGACGGCAACATAACGTTCCTGGCCCAGTCTGCCGGAGAGCAGGGATGGAGCCCGTCGATGACCTATAACCCCAACGACGGACTCTGTTATCTGACATACACGTCCCTTGCGAACTCATCTGTAGGCAATAGCGCGATGCTGTATACCGTAGATCCTGAAACGGGCGAGATGGACTATAAAGGAATAATCGGCGAACAGCTGGGCTACTATGTGCTTGGTCTATTCTTTGCCGATTTTGCTAATGGTTCCGGCAGCGACGAGCCGACCGAAACGCTCGACGAAGCGCTCAACCTGGAAGATGGGCTGCTCCATTTCGAAACGGATGAAGAATACCCATGGCATGTTGTCAATTTCCGTGATGAGATCTGCGGAACAAGCGGCAATGAAGGCAAGCACAATACTGTAAGCGAGGTTTCAACTACCCGTTATATGAACGCTGGAGAGATGATCAGGTTCGATTGGAGGGTAAGCTGTCAGACTGGAATGGATTTCATGGCGTTCTATGTAAACGGTGAGCAGGTAACAACATTTGCCAGCGATGAACCGGGGAACCTCATGCCTTGGACAGAATATATTTACTTTGTTCCGGAAGCAGGGGAGTACACCTTCTCATGGACATATGAGAAGACAGGGTTCTGGAGCGCGGGCCATGACCGCGGCTGGCTTATGAACGTATATGCCGGAGAGCCCATACCCGTGGAAACTTTCGAACTTAATACAAAAGACCTTGATATACGCGCCGGAATGAGTTCACAGCTTGAATGGACGATAGGTCCAGCTGTAGCTTACGATCATAGCGTTTCATTCTCCTCACAAGATCCTTCTATCGCTACAGTTGACGAGAACGGCGTTGTAACGGGAATATCCGTTGGTGAAACCGTAATAACCGCCACAACAAACGACGGAGGACTTTCCGACGAATGTGTTGTAACCATAACGGAAGGCCTTCCGCATGTACGCCTATATGGTTACCGCCTGTACAGCCTTGATGGGCAAAACGACATGGTTTCATTCTATGCCGACAGTCCTTCCGAGATTGAGTCGCTATATACGCCGGCTCACGGCACCTATGCTATGGCATATGGAAACGGAACTATATATGGATTTACAAAAGAAGGCAACTTCTTTACCACAACGCTTGAGGATACGGAATGGCATCTTAACGGCTATAACTGTGGTGCGCAGATAATGTCTATGGCATATAACTATGCTACCGACCGCTTATACGCGGTAGGTTTTAGAGAGCAGGGACGCTGGATGCTTTACGAAGTAAATACAAGCAGCGGAGAACTCACGGAAGTTGGAAGGCCAAATACCGATGATCCTCTGTGGACAATAGAGATTACTACAGAAGGCGTTGCGTATGGCATTACCGCTTCTTCAGGACTGCTTTATACCTTTGACCTGGAAACTGCCGAAGCCACCCTTATTGGGCCAACCGGATGTGAAAATGTAAACTTCTCACAGTCCATGGCATATGACCATGACAACAAGATAATGTACTGGGCTTCGTACTATGACAATAACGGACTTCAGGAAGTAAACCTTGAGACCGGTGAGGCGACCTATTTCAGCCAGATAGGGCTTGAGGCTGAAATCACGGGAATGTTTGTTGTCCCAAGCGAAGACCCGCAGCCAGTGGATTACAGCGTAGACGCAGGGGATGTCAACGCGAGACAGGGCGAAAGGGTAATAGTTCCAATAAGTATGGAAAACCTTGCGGCAGGTTCGTTTACCATAGAATATGATGCCGGCGCGCTCACCTATATCACTTATGGTAATCCTGACAGCGCCGCATACGTGGTGGTTAACGACAGTATCCCGGGCATACTTAATATAGCGGTTGTCAACCCAAATCAGAACTATAACGGCGAGTGCATGACGCTTGAATTTGCCGTAGCTGACAACGCTGAGGGAACATATGAGCTTGCGCTTTCGATTGATGACGGATCAAGCATTATCGACGGCATAACCATTGATATCGATTCTGCGGAGATAGCTGCAGCCAACGGTTCTGTAAGCATAGTAACGGGTTACAATGTAACATTTAACTACATGGTCGACGGCGAATGGATATCTGAAAGCCAGACCGTCGCCGTAGGCGGAACGGCGCTCGCGCCCTCGCCCATGCCTCAGGCACATGAGGTTACGCAGTACATCTTTACAGGATGGGACGCTGACTTCTCAGCTGTACAGTCGGATCTTAACATTACGGCGGAATACGGCTTGCTGGGCGATGCTTATACAAACAATAACCTTGATATATCAGATGCAGTGCTGATTATGCGCAGCATTGTGGGCCTTGAAAACCTGAACGGTCTGCAGACGCTTCTTGCCGATGTGGATGGCTCGGGTAATGTAGAGCTTTCAGACGCTCTTTATGTAATGCGTTTGATAACAGGCTTGGAAACATTCGCAGGATAAAAGTATCCCGCGAAATCCTATAAATTCTGCTTGTCCCCCTAAATTGATGGGGCCGTCCTTTAAAGGACGGCCCTGCTTTATGCGATTAGTAAACCAAATAATACAGCTTAAAACGCAGCCTGTATCATATCCGGTGCTAACCGGAAGCTATGAATCTCACCGTATCTTGTATGTTGCGAATACCCCCTCTGAATTGTTGTCGGTGAAATATAAGGACTCGCCAACGCCCGCCACCACTGTAGTACTGTACAGGTCGCACAGTCTCACAAAGCTGCCGTCGCCAAGAGTATATTCCCACAATGTATAGGGGTATGGGTCTGACAGCGGTTCTAACGAATTCTCCTCCTTATTCATCGCCTCCGTTGAACTGCCTGAAAGCCTGTTTTCGATGATATAAAGCTTGTTCGAATCACCTGACCAGCAAAACATGTTTACTGGAAATTCAGTATCAACCTTAATATCTTCACCCGTACTCAAATTAATAACTCTAAAGCCCGTGGTTGAATCGCTTTGTGCGGCAAAGTCGCTTGATGTGCTCAAAGCCATAAAGACTCCGTCTTTTGAAAGCGCAAACGCGCTTCCCTCATGAAATTTTGTGCTTACTCCGCCCTTGGGCATAACGTTGTATATCCATGCGCCGTCGTCCATATCTGAATAAGAGAAATAAGTCCTTCCATCATGAAATCCAAGGCTGCCTTCATCAATATTGCCGTTATAAACCGTAAGATGACGCTTCGCGGAAGAGGGAACACTAAAGTCGTATTCATGAAGCGCTATCCCTTCGTTTAAGCATATCGCGTAAATCTTTGTACCCAGTTGATCCCATGTAAACGAGCTTATCATGCTTCCGAAACCTTCTGACGTCAAGTCAGCGGCAAGTTCCCAGGTATTTGTATTAAATGCGTAAAGATTTGCGCCTTCCTCGGTTCGCTCCAGAACGGCGAGAAGATGGCCGCTTGGAGAAAAGGCCGCGCGTTCTATTGTATAGAACTCAAAGTTTAACACGCGCTTTTTTTCGCCGGACGAGTCCGCAAGCCATAGCTCCTCATAAGAATGGGTCTCCTGACCTTCGTCAAACGATTTTCTTTGGGAGTATAATACATCGCCGTTTCGAACATCTGTACATAAATATACGCCGTCGGGTATAAACACGTCGGCGGTTGAGGGAACGCCGTCTATGCGTAACACTTTCTTTTCATATACCGCGGTATACTCTATATCATGGTCGTATGAAGGAAACTCCCCTTTCGAAAGGGGGACGACCTTCCATTTTTCAGGTGATAAAGACGGATTTGTCATCAATATATTGTTCTTGAATTGTTCCGCCTCGGTCTCAAAATCAAAACCATCGGATATAAGCAGGATATTGCCGCGCTCCTGTGAAAGTATTGGAGTCATACCTTCCATTATAATAGAGGTTTCAAGATAGTCGTGATATGCGTCGGCAACGCAGTAATACTTCTGCCCATCTCCAGCGCCGATTATTTCAACGGAATTGTTTTTTTCGGGGGCGCTGGTCTCATGGCCCTCAGTTTGGTCCGCCGCAACCTTTAAGTTGATCTCAATATTGTTGTCATATGATTCGACTGATTCAACTGAGAATTCAGATTCGCCTGAAAGCTGAACGTAAAGAGCGTATCCTTTTTCCATAGGGACTTTGAACAAGCCAAACACGCCTTTATTTTCGTAGACGGGCGTATTAAATTCATAATCCCAATGTTCTACCTCGGGAAGTTCAATAATTATGCGTTGAGGATCATTTAGGCTGCCAATCGTGTATGAAGGCACTCCATCCGCTTTCTCCTCAACCATATCGCCGGAAACCCTGCTTCCCTCATTAAAGCTGAGAGCTATTTTAGAGGTTGAATCATCACCGTTTATACTTACAGCGGCCAGGTTAGCGTTTTTAATATCATCCGAGCCGCCTTTAATAGGCGTCGATATATCGTTTGTCAAAGGGTTGTCCGTATGATCGCCCATATTACCTTCTTCGCCGCCGTCCGGTGAGCAGGCTGATATGAACGCCAACATAAAGATCAATATAAGTGCGTTAAATAAGCGCTTGCGCATCATATACAGTATTCCTTTCAAAACATCTGTTATTATCATTATATCATAAGTGGACAGCCCTAATCATATTTATGTAAGCATGCCATAAGGGTTTCCTTTTTAATATAACTGTTGTACAATATTCCAGTATTCTTTATATTCAGAGGTAAGTTATGCCAAATAGTTCAGGTAGTTCCAGGCTTTTGTTAGTTCGGTTTATTGCTTTAATTTTTATGCTCAGCTTTATGATGCCGTGGCTTATGGCCTGTGAGTTCATAACGCAGATTGACGCAGCTCCTGACAGAACCGGGTTTGATGTTTTTGACTCTCCAACTAACGAATTAAGACATACGCCTGCGAATGGCGGCGTACTTTCCGCATGGTTTATTGATGTAGGGCAAGGGGATTGCATATTTTTGGAATCGCCGTCCGGCAAGACCATGCTTATTGACAGCGGAGAGAACAAATACTATGACGATATAAATGAATTTTTGACCGGCCGGGGCGCAGGGGCTTTAGATGTAGTAATCGCTACCCATCCGCACAGCGACCATATTGGCGGTATGCAAAACATAATTCAGAACTACTCTATAGGCGCGTTTTATATGACCGATGCCATACATACCACAGCGACCTTTGAAAGGATGCTGGATGCTCTGGAGGATAATGACGTTTCGGTATATCAGGCGGTTGCAGGGGAGGAGTCGTTTATTGAATGGGACTCCGATATAGAGGTGAGAATACTATCCCCATTTGATAATGCAGATTACAAAGACCTGAATGACGAAAGCATAATGATCAGGGTAAAATACGGGGATACCTCCATCTTGTTTACCGGAGACGCTGAAATCGGCGCTGAAAACATCGCCATGTCCAGATTGCCAGCTTCATTTTTTAAGGCGGATATATTGAAGCTGGGGCACCATGGTTCGTCAACTTCCTCTGGAGAGGCGTTTTTAGATGCCGTATCGCCCCAAATAGCGGTAGGAATGATGGGGAAGGAAAATAAATACGGCCACCCCCATCAGAAGACCTTAGATCTGCTTGAACGTTTAGAAATCAAGCTCTACAGAACCGATCTTGACGGCACGGTATGTATACAGCTTGATGGAAGGGGCATAAATGTATCAACCGGCGACGGATGATCCTAAGGCGCCATGCTCCGCTTAAGTTATAACCAAGAGAGTGGCGTATCAAAACTCATTAGCAGGCGCTTTTATTCTATAGGCTTTATGGCTGGAGCCAAGCTAAGACTTTACTGATATTGGGGAAATAAATATGACTGACGGCTTGGATATACTGTTTTCAAATACGGATATAATTACAATGGATGATAAACATCCTACAATTTTTAACGGCTGCGTAGGCGTTAGCGATGGCAAAATTACATATGTCGGAAGCCACCGGCCGACTGTCCCAGTTAAAAGAATTATAGACTGTAAAGGGCGGATTTTGATGCCGGGCTTGATAAATACCCACGCGCACACCGCTATGTGCCTTATGAGAGGTTACGCGGACGATTACAAGCTTGACGAATGGCTTTATAATAAGGTGCTGCCGGTTGAGGCAAGGCTGGACGAAAGGGCTGTTCTGGCCGGATTCAGGCTGGGAGCAGCCGAGATGCTGAGAAACGGAACGACATCTATAAGCGACATGTATTTTTTCCAGCCCGCGGTAGCGAAGCTGGCATTGGAGCTGGGAATCAGGGTGTCATTAAGCAATGCGGTGGTTGCTATAGACCCAAATGGCTTTGACTATAAAAATGATCGGAGCATCGTTGAAACCATTGAACTTATGAGATATTGGCATGGCGCGGGAGACGGAAGAATACGCGCGGACGTTTCAATTCATGCCGAATATACCTCATTTCCGGACGTATGGAGATTCATGCATGAAATCGCTCATGAATATGGATTGATAACTCATCTGCACCTGTCTGAAACGTTATCTGAACATGAGGAGTGCAAAAAGCGCTATGGAAAAACGCCGGCGCAGGTTTTTTCGGATGAGGGCGTATTTGACTCACCGGTACTGGCGGCCCACTGCGTATATATTGAGCCGGACGACATGGATTTAATGGCGCAAAAGGGCGTTTCAGTGTCCCACTGTCCTGTGTCAAATTTGAAGCTTGCAAGCGGGCTAGCGGATATAAGAGCCATGATTTTAAATGGTATCAATGTTTCGCTAGGTACAGACGGATGCTGCTCCAATAACTCACACGACTTATTTGAGGAGATAAAGCTTGCCGCGTTGCTTGCCAAGGGCCTTTCAAAGGATCCGTCCGCCATTTCAGCTTATCAGGCGCTAAAACTCGCAACGGTAAACGCGGCAGCCGCACAGGGAAGGGCAGGGCAAATAGGATCAATAGCGGAGGGATATGATGCGGATATAATTTTATTGGATACAGGGCATTTGAATCTCACGCCGATATATGATCCCGTTTCGGCTGTTGTCTACAGCGGCAGAGGAGCTGATGTTTGCCTTACAATGGTGCAGGGCAGGATTCTATATGAGAACGGAGCGTTTAGCAGCGTTGATATAGAGTTTGCCCGAAACGAGGTGCTTAATTATGCGATGAAGATGGTAAATATGTGATTTATATTCGATAACTATTTAGTGTTAACGATTATTTATTTTCAGCACAAGGTAAAATTATTGATAATCAGTCATATTTAATTCAATCTATATGAATTAAATAATAAAGAGTTTGGGATTTTTTTGATTATAGATAAACATTTTGTGACGTTTTGTCTTCCGTTCTTGCTTAAAGTTTATATTGAGGTTATAATTAACCGAATAAATGGAACCTGAAAGGGCAGCTGCTTATGAAAAAATTGCTTGAAAATAAACCCGCTCTCATTGCGATAATAGCGGTAGTGCTTTTATGTGTCCTTGCGCTGGCTACTTCAGGGGAAAGAACCCTTACCTGGATTGAAAGTACTGCGGGATCCATTTTTCAACCCATCCAAACGTTCTCATATAAGGCGTCAGAGGCGGTAGTGGATTTTTTTGAAAATCTTTTCAATACAACGGATGCTGATATTGAGAATCAACAACTGAAGACCCAGCTGGCTCAACTGCAACAGATTTTATCTGAGTATGAAACTGTCAAAGAGGAGAACGAAAGACTGAAGGAGCTCTTAAACTTTATCGATTCGTATGGGGATTCTCAGTATGTTACAGCTCAGGTAATAGGAAAAAGTCAGAGCGCTTGGTTTGACACCATGACAATCAATGCGGGACGCAATCATGGAATTGAGGAGGGTATGCCCGTAGTTAACGCATATGGATTGGTGGGCAAAGTAACGGACGTAGGCGCGACATGGTGTAAAGTAACATCAATAATTGACGGAAGCATGAACGTTAGCGTTATGGTAGAGCGCACAAGGGATAACGGAATAGTCAAAGGGTCGCTTGCAGTAGGAAGCGACGGATATAATTTGGAGTTGTCATACCTGCCGTCTGGAAGCGATCTGGTTCCAGGCGATAAAATAGTGACAAGCGGCCTTGGGGGCGGATCGTATCCCAAAGCCGTATCGGTAGGGATTGTTACTGAGGTAATCCGAAGAACGGATGATTCGGAGATGCGTAACGCCATCGTTGAACCCTCGGTAGACTTCCTTCATCTTGAGGAAGTTATGGTTCTGATAGAAGCCTCTGAGGAGGAATAACCGATGAAAAGATATGCCTTAGTAATAGCTGTAAGCACAATTGTGTGTTCATACTTAAACGCAGCCTTTTTTACCAATGTAAATATATTTGGCATACGCCCAGACGCCATATTGGCGCTAATAGTTTCAATAGGGGTATTGTTGGGCAGTCTGCCGGCCTCCATTATAGGTCTTGGAGTTGGACTTATGATGGATGTGTTCTTTAACAAGATAGTTGGCCTTAGCGCTATTGCTTATATCGTTGCGGGTATTGCGGGAGGAATATTCTACAAAAAGTTTTATGCTGATAATGTTATAATACCTGCCGCTACAGCGGTTGTCAGTACATTTTTCAAAGAACATATTTTATGCTTAGCCGCCTTGCTTGCAGGCGCTAGATTTAATTATGGATTGATGCTTGTAGCCTATATACTCCCGTGCTGTCTGCTTACAGGAGGAATATGTATACCAATACATATGGTAATGAAGAGTATGCTGGTTGGCAAGCATAAATCGATAGTTTCCCAAGTTAAAGAACGCAGAGGTGTTAGATAAATGAAAAGACAGTTGATTCCACGATTTTTGATAATTGCGTTAGTTATGCTTGCAATGATGGGAGCTCTAATATTCCAGCTTGGAGTGCTTACCCTCGGAGAAGGGGAAAGCTTGGCGCAGCAGGCGTCCGAGGAGAGCACCGCCAGCATTGCCGTAAAGGGGACAAGAGGCAGCATAATGGACAGAAACGGAATAGTGCTGGCGTATAGTGAAAATTGCTATAATGTAGAATTTCTCCGCGACGGTAACAAACGCACCGATTATGACAGCGCAATTTACACCGAAGCCCTTATTAAAGCAATAGATATAATAGAAAAGGGCGGGGGAACCATAATAAATACCTCCTATATACAGGAGGATGAGAATGGAAGCCTGTATTATGATTGGGGCGTGACAAGCGAGGCTGCGATAAGGGCGCGCTATAAAAATTTTTGTGACGCAATGGGTTTTAGAATAGCCGATGAAGACGATATGGGTACATGGAAAAAGGCTCAAGACGCTTATCTGGATCTGCGTTCGGCATGGTATATACCGGAAGAAATGCCGTTTGAGGACGCGGTGAAGATCATATCGATACGTCAGGAAGTCAACCTTAACAACTACAAGGCATACGAACCAATAACAATAGCTTACGACGTAAGCATGGAGGTTGTAGCCGAAATTGAAACGATGAAGGATGAATTGCCAGGCCTTCAGACCGCTCAGAGTACTACCAGAATATATCCATATGGGGAAACAGCATCCCATATAGTTGGATACATGCAGCGTACCGTTACCGAAGAAATGCTGGAAAAGGGCTATACGTACAGCGATTATATAGGAGTGGCCGGAGTGGAGCGTACAATGGAAGAGTTCCTGACAGCCGCTACTACAGAGCATCAGGGCAGCAAAACGCTGGAAGTAAATAAAAATAAAGCTATAATCAGGGAGCTGTCATCAACGCCCGCTACGGACGGCGACGACGTAATGCTGACGATAGACCTGCCGTTCCAGCGGGTTGCAGAACAGGCGCTTGATGATCTCATTAAAGAGTTGGCCGAGTATGAGCGGGGGCTTATTGAGACGAACGAAGACGATAAATATTCAAGCTATGACGATATAAAGACTGCGGAAACAGGTGCCATAGTGGTTTTGGACGTTAATTCGGGAGAGGTGCTGGCTTTGGCCTCAAACCCCAGATTCGATCCCAACTGGTTTATTAAGGGCTTGACTAACGAACAGAACGAGTACCTGTTTGGGGAGTCCTCGGAAAACACTACTCCGCTTAGAAATAAAGCCGTGTCCGCCAAGCTGGCTCCAGGCTCAATCTTTAAGATGGTCACGGGCTTGGCGGGGCTTATGGAAGGCGAGCTAAGCCTTACTGAAACGATAAGCGATATGGGCAAATACATCCTATACGATGAAAATGGAGAACCCATAGAGCGCAACGCGCCTAGCTGCCATACGGACTATCCTTCAACCCATGCAGACCAGGATTTGGTTAAGGCGCTCACGAATTCCTGCAACTATTATTTCTTTGAGGTAGCTAACCGCCTTGGAATTGAACGGCTTAACAGGTGGGCTGAAAGGCTGGGGCTTACATCATTAACCGGGGTAGAGCTTACCGGCGAGACCACCGGCATAGTCGGAGGTCAGGATGTTCTATTCGACAATTCATTAATAAGAGCTGATGGCGAAGCCATGACGCTTGGCGATCAAAAGACGAGCCTGCCAAGCTATGTATATCGTGTTCTAAAGGATCGTTTGTACGGATATTTAGCCTTGAGCGGCAAAGCGGCGGACGATGAGGATGTAACGAGGTGCGCCCTGCTGTTGATGCAGCTTCAGGATGGCAAACTGGAAGGCAAGGGAGCGGATGCAAGGCGGATCATAGCCGAGACCATAGGCATACCAGAGGGTATAACAAGGGTTCAGCCATGGATAGAGGAGATAATGTCAATTCTCAACGAAATCCAGTGGAAGGCTACCCAGACCATACGTGCCGGTATCGGGCAGGGCGTTTCACTTGTAACGCCGGTTGCCGTAGCCCGCTATGTGGCCGCGATTGCAAATGGAGGTACGGTTTACGACGTACATATTGTCGATAAGGTCATTGACAGCAGCGGAGTCATTGTAAACGAAATTGAGCCCAGCGTTTATGATAAGATCGACGCCCCAAGCGACTATTGGAATGCAATACGCGAGGGATTGAAGGGCGTCGTGTCGCCTGAGGATGGGGGCACGGCAAGCAAAAAGTTTAGCGAAGAATTTCAGGAAAAGGGTTATTTGGCCAGAATAAGCGGAAAAACCGGAACAGCGCAGGTAGGAAACGATACCATTGATATTGAAAACACCTCTTGGTTTGTAACATACGCGCCAAGGGATAACGCGGATATCGCTATAGTCGTCTGTGTCCCATCCGGTTATTCCGGAAGCTCCAGCGCGCCTGCCATTGAGGATATAATAACATATTATTTCGATAAGATGGCGGCGGCGGCGCCTGAAAACCTGCCGGAACTCAACTCACCCCTGCCATGACCGAACTAGATAAACAGCATATAAAAACAAGCAGGAGCCGGATTATCGGGCTCCTGCTTTTAAGCCGCTATGCTCTTCGCGTGGGGTTTACTCAAGAAAATCCCGAAGCTTTTTACTGCGGCTTGGCTGGCGAAGCTTTCTAAGCGCTTTGGCCTCAATCTGCCGTATTCGTTCACGCGTAACCTTAAACACGCGGCCAACCTCCTCAAGCGTCCTTGTTTTTCCATCGTCAAGGCCGAATCTCAGTCTAATAACCATTTCTTCACGAGGAGTAAGCGTATCCAGCACTTCCATGAGCTGCTCACGAAGCAGGGTAAACGAAGCTACGGTTGCCGGTTCCGGCGCGTCTTCATCGGGGATGAAATCTCCCAGATGGCTGTCCTCTTCCTCGCCGATTGGCGTTTCCAGAGACACCGGTTCCTGTGCAATCTTCTTTATTTCACGGACTTTTTCAACGGTAATGTCCATCTCTTTGGCAATCTCCTCAGGCCGAGGTTCCCTTCCAAGCTCCTGTATCAACTGCCGTTGGCAACGTATGAGCTTGTTTATGGTTTCTACCATATGAACGGGTATTCGTATGGTACGCGCCTGGTCCGCAATGGCGCGTGTAATAGCCTGTCGTATCCACCACGTGGCATATGTTGAGAACTTGTAGCCCTTTCGATAATCAAATTTTTCTACGGCCTTTATCAATCCAAGATTGCCTTCTTGAATAAGATCTAAAAACAACAGGCCTTTACCAACGTATTTTTTGGCTACGCTTACCACAAGCCGCAAGTTCGCGTCAATGAGCTCTTTACGGGCTTCCTCATCCCCATCGGCCATGCGTTTAGCTATCGAAATCTCCTCAGCTGCGGTTAATAGCGGAACTTTTCCTATTTCCTTGAGGTACATCCGCACCGGATCATCTATGCTTATTCCTTCCGCCGCTACGATTTCAGTTTCAATTTCCGCAATGTCCTCAACGATTTCCTCAGCGGCGTTGGTTTCTTCCACAACGTCAATATTGGCCGCTTCGAATCGGTCGTATATGCGTTCTATCTGTTCAGGGTCAAGTTCGAGTTCTTCAAGGGTGTCCATAACCTCCTTATAGGTTAAAACACCCTTTGCTTTACCCTTCTCAATAAGCTCATCAACCCTCGTGGCACGGCTGCCAATATGTTCCATAGTTCCGCTCCTTTTTACGGTTTTTTTATATCGTTTATATATCTAAAAAGCTCTTGAAGCTTTGTCTTAAGTTCCGCCCGGCCTTCCGGATCCTTTTGTGCTTTCAGGGCCTGCGCCGTTTCATAAGCTTTGCTTTCAAGTTCCCTTAGCGCCAGTCTTTTCAGGCACTGTACCCCTGTTGTCAAGGGATCGGATATAGCGGAGCGTTCCTCATAGGCCATAATAACAAGTTCGGCGTCCACAGCATCCATGGATGATATAAGCTTTTTAACATCCGGTTCGCAGGATATAGAATATGCCTCCGCAAGCATATGGGTACACTTCGCATATGAGCCGCTGTCAAATATATTGAACTTACTATAAAAAGGATTACGCTGAATTGCATAAAACGCATCCTTGCCTGCCAGCATGCATGCGAGCAGCGTTTTTTCAGTCCTTTCGTGCTCAGTTAGTTCTTTCGCGACTTTTTCATCTCTATTATTCCGTTTTCTGCCAGGGTTATTCTTTTTAGGGTTTTCATGCAGGTTGCATTGGGCTTTCAGGCTTTCCATAGGTATTCCTGTTGCAGATTCTAAACGCTTTATATGTTTTTCCTGATCTACAGGTTCCAGTTTGCTTATAAAGCTGCAAGCGGCTTTCGCGTAAGCGATACGGCCATCTTCAGTGGTTAAATCAAACGCTGAAGCCATGTGGCCCAGTTTAAAGGTATTCAGGTCCCCAGCGCTCTCCTTTAGCCGCAAAAAAGCCTCCATACCGTTAGTCCTTACATAATCATCCGGATCCATACCTCCAGGCAATTCTATCACACGCACTTCCAACCCCTCTGCCGCCAGAATTTCCATCCCGCGCAATGCTGCGTTCTGTCCTGCGGCATCTCCGTCATATGCTATATACACTTTTGATACATACCGCTTTAAAAGCTTAGCCTGATGTTCCGTTAAGGCAGTACCAAGAGAAGCTACCGCATTATGGATGCCGCACTGGTGCAGGCTTATGACATCAAGATACCCCTCAACCATAATGATGTCGGAAAAACTGCTTCCCTTAATGAAGTTCAGTGCGTATAGGTTTTGGCGCTTCTTATATATAGAAGTATCCCCTGTATTAATGTATTTGGGTGTGTCCTCAGGATTCATCGTTCTGGCGCCAAACGCTACTACACGTCCATTAGCGGCTATTATCGGAAAAATTATACGCCCTCTATACGCGTCGTAGTAGTTTCCTCCTTTGGCAATTATAAGCCCCGCGTCAAGAAGTTCCTTATCGGTGAATCCTTTAGCGTTCAAGAAATTCTTTATGTTGTTCCAGCCCTTTGGGGCATAGCCAATTCCAAATCGTCTCACCGTTTTGGCGTTTATTCCGCGGTCTGATACGTATATTCTTGCCTCTGCACCCAAATTCCCTATCAAAGAATCGTGATAAAAAAGCGCGGCTTCCTTACAGACAGAATACAGTCGCTCTCTATACGCTCTGTCACGCTTTAACTTTTCATCATTGATTTCGTTTGGCAGATCCATACCACAGCGCCTGGCGAGGAATTCAACTGCTTCAGAATAGGAAAGCTTTTCGATCTCCATGACAAATTGTATTATCCCGCCTCCGGAGTGGCATCCAAAGCAATAATATAGCTGCTTGTCCGGAGAAACTGAAAAGGAAGCCGTCTTCTCACCGTGAAACGGACACAATCCCCACATCCGTCCGCCCTTGGGCGAAAGATATACATACTCCGAGACGAGCTGAACAATATCACTTTTAGCGAGCAACTCGCTCATCCACGTCTCCGGAAATATTGGCATATGGACATCCCCTTCCGGAGTGTTTTATTCGGCATGATAAGTAAATATCCTGCTTTTTATTTAAACATAGATATATAGTCAGCATATATTGCAAATAATAAACGGATTAAGCCTTTTTAGCTAAGAAATGACCGCTCGGAGAGGGATTACCGGGCGGCTTAGTGGATAGGCTATTTAGATGTGTTCTACAAATTAAGTATAACACCTGATATGGCAGATTTCTATGCTTTATTAAAAATAATTTGTATCTTTTTTCATAGTTTGTAATGCATTACGTAATTAACATACCAAAGAATAAGAATGTTTGGGGCTTGGCAAAGCCCCAAACCATGTAACCGTATCTGATTGTATATAAAATCAGATCATCCCTGTTACAACTATCGTTACAATACCTGGCTCAACACTTACAGCTCCCGTAACAGGATCTTGAATAAACGTGGCGGCGGGAATGACAAACGTGCGTTCTGAACCGTTGCTTGGCAGGGTAAAGGTGCCGTTGATATAGCTGTAATCGCTGGAAGGTATGGTTTGGCCATCGATTGTAACCGAAATTCCTTCGGGCGCCGGATTAAATGTATCCGTGAGGACCACATTTGTTGCAGGTATATTACCATAATTGTATATCTGGAAGATATATGTTATTTGACTTCCTCCCGTTATCGGGTCAGGAGACATGGCCTTAAATATGCGAACGTCCGCATAGTTTTCAACTGTTATCATGTTAGTTGCCGTTACCGCCTCAGAAAGGCCGTCGGCAGTCCAGACAACGCGGTTTGTAACATAAGACCCATTAACTATAGGCGCAGCCTCATTCACTACTGCCCTGTATACGAGCATCGCGTTTGAGTTGGCCGGCAATACGGGGATGGTGAATGTTATCCTGTTTGAACCGATATTTGGCGTCAGTTCCATTACGAACATTCCATCTATATACAGCTGAGTAGGGCCTACATAGGTAAGAGGTGTAACGGATTGGACATTTGGCGCCGTATAGGTGCCAAGGCTATCCTCCACGTTGATATCAGTCAAGGCGGTGTTGGCGATGTTGCGCATTGTTAAGATATAAGTCACGGTATCACCTGGACGGTAGCTGCTTCCAAGGGACGTTTTGTCCGCCGAGAGCGGACCTTCCAAAGTGGCTGTAGCTATATTTGAAACGGCAGTCCCGCTTTGGCTGCCATAGTCAAAGGTTAGTGAGGCTTGATTGGTAATTTGTGTTGCCATGATAAAGCTCCTTTCATAATGCTTAGGGAAAGGGCGAAAGAGCATATGTGCCAGTTTCCCATACATCCTATGATGAATAATATGCGGCGGCTACAAATTTGGTCAATTTATCGGGCGATTTTTCTGAAACAAATAGGGTTGTATGCGCCATTAACGGCATTTTATGCAGAAAACCATATTGAGAGGATTTATTAAAGATGTTTTACCTTGTAGTGCGGGTACAATATGTAATACTGTTATTTCGCCAAAACTATTGACCGTTTTACAGCTTATTAGGTTTGTGATTATATCCGCATACTTGCCTTACAATCTTATTAGCCTTATAATGTCTTAGTTGGATAAAAAGGGATATATCTATAGTTGCAAACCATAATTGGCAAGGAGAAACATGAAGGCTTATACAGTAGATGATATAAAGGTAATGGAGGGACTTGAGGCGGTCCGCATCCGCCCAGGCATGTATATAGGAAGCACGGGTCAGCGTGGCCTGCATCATATGCTGTGGGAGATAGTTGACAACGCGGTTGACGAAGCCGCAAACGGATATGCCGACCACGTAAGCGTAACCTTAAATAGGGATATGTCCATTACCGTAGAGGACAACGGTAGGGGAATACCCGTAGGTACCCATGAAAAGCTTGGCGTTTCGGGTGTTGAGGTGGTGTTTACGCGGCTTCATGCCGGCGGCAAGTTCAGCGATGCCAGTTATGCTTATTCCGGCGGGCTGCATGGAGTTGGAGCCAGTGTTGTTAATGCGCTTTCCAAGCAGCTTACCGCCGAAGTCTATTATAACGGAAGAGCATACCGACAGGAATTTTGCAGCTACATTGATGACGAAGGCAATATAAAGGCTGGAGAGCCTGTGTCGCCGCTGAAGGAGCTTGGAAGGACACGCAAAAAGGGATCAAAGATAACCTTTTTGCCGGATATAGACGTATTTGATACTATAGAAGTAAACTTTGACATGGTATCGAAACGTTTGCGCGAGTTGGCATATTTAAATGGGGGTGTTACCTTTACCCTTGAGGACAACAGGTCGAAAGGCGAAAACAGGAGCCGAGAGTTCCATTATAAGGGTGGGATAAGGGATTTTGTCAAAGAGCTTAATTTGGACAAAACACGCATATACGATGATCCGATTTATGTCCGCGGCAGTAAAGACGGCATCATCGTGGAAATGGCAATGCAGCATAATGACGGATATGCTGAGAATCTTTTTTCCTACGTTAACAATATCCCTACTACTGAAGGCGGAACGCATGAGTCCGGATTTAAATCCGCATTGACAAAATCAATGAACGATTATTGCCGAAGGATTAACCTGATTAAAGAAAAGGACCAGCAGCTCTCGGGAGACGACTTCAGAGAAGGCATGGTTGCCGTTCTATCCATTAAGATGCAGAATATTCAGTTTGAAGGTCAGACGAAGACGAGGCTTGGCAATACCGAGGCCAGATCCGCAGTCGACTCAATAATACTTGAAGGGCTTACAAACTATTTTGAGGATTTGAAAAATGCTGAAGTCCCAAATAAAATTGCCGACAAGGCAATAAAGGCCGCCAAGGTCAAGGAGGCCGCCCGCAAGGCCAAGAGCATGGCAAGGGAAAGGAATAAGCTTGAAAACGCTCCGCTGGTAGGAAAGCTGTCCAGCTGCACAGGCCGCAATCCTCTGGAGAACGAGTTGTTCATCGTTGAAGGGGATTCGGCCGGTGGCAGCGCGAAGCAGGGAAGGGACAGACGGTTTCAGGCCATACTGCCGCTTCGTGGAAAGCCGCTGAACGCTGAAAAAAAACGTATAGATCAGGTGCTTGCAAACGCTGAATTCAGATCGATTATAACGGCTTTGGGCACTGGTATCGGCTCTGATTTTTCACTAAGCGGCTTAAAATACGACAGAGTAATTATTTTATCGGACGCCGACCAGGATGGCGCCCATATACGCGCGATACTTCTTACTTTTTTTTATCGCTACATGAAGGAGCTTATAATAGACGGGCATGTTTATATAGGCCTTCCCCCACTGTATAAGGTTCAGAAGGGAACTTACATAGAATATGCATATTCCGATGACGAGCTTGCAAGCGTTACAAAAGGACTGAGGGGGTATACGCTTCAAAGGTATAAAGGGCTTGGAGAGATGAACCCTGAGCAGCTGTGGGAGACAACCATGGACCCAAGCAGGCGAACCCTTATCAGGGTCAGCATTGAGGACGCGGCGGATGTGGAAAGGATGGTAACGGTTTTGATGGGAGACGATGTAGCTCCAAGAAAAGAATATATCACCGAGTACGCGAACTTTAACAGGCAGGATTCATTCGAGGCACGCATAGAGAAGAGTGGTGTAAGCAATGGCTAATAAAAAGAAGAGCATTCCTCCCAAGGAGGGAGAAAGGGTAATATTGCGAGGAATGGAAGAGGTAATGCACTCGTCCATGATACCATATGCGGAACATGTAATCATGGAGCGTGCATTGCCAAGAGTAGAGGACGGGCTGAAGCCAGTACAGCGCAGGATATTATATACCATGCTGGAACTTGGCTTAACTCCTGACAAGCCGTTTCGAAAGAGCGCGCGTATAGTGGGCGATTGTTTGGGTAAGTATCATCCTCATGGCGATTCATCAGTTTATGATGCCATGGTCAGGATGGCCCAGAGCTTTAATATGAGTACGCCGCTAGTAAACGGTCACGGGAACTTCGGTTCGGTAGACGGGGACAGCGCGGCAGCCATGAGGTATACAGAGGCCAGGATGACTGAGGCGGCCATGGAGCTGCTGCGGGATATTGATAAGGATACGGTTAAGTTTGGACTTAACTTCGACGATACCCTTAAGGAGCCGGAGGTGCTTCCCGGCAGGTTTCCAAACCTGCTTGTGAACGGCTCGTCAGGAATAGCTGTGGGACTGGCCACCAACATACCTCCGCATAACCTCGTTGAAGGCATCGATGCGGTGATAGCCCAGCTGGACGACCCGGAAATAACAGTTGACGAGCTTATGGCCCACATACCCTGCCCCGACTTTCCAACAGGGGGGTTTTTGCTGCGTTCGCAGGAGATAAGGAACGCGTATTCTACAGGAAGGGGAAAGCTGACCCTTCGAGCCAGGACAAGCATTGAAGAGCAGAAAAACGGAAGAAAGCTGATAGCAATAACCGAACTGCCCTATCAGACCAATAAGGCGCGTTTGCTTGAGGATATTTTGAAGCTTAGCCAGACAAAAAAAGAATTGTTCTCGGGGATATCGGATATACGGGATGAATCGGACAGAACCGGCATGAGGGCGGTAATAGAGGTAAAAAAGGAAGCCGACGCTGAAAGAATACTGCAATACCTTTTTAAATACTCGGATCTTCAAACGACGTTTGGCGTAAATATGGTGGCAATCGTTGAGGGAAAGCCTCAGCAGATAGGCTTGAAAGAGCTGATTCATCATTACATACTTCATCAACGCGACGTCGTAACAAGGCGAACAAGCTATGAACTTGACAACGCTAAAAAGCGCGAACATATCCTAAGCGGCCTGATGATAGCCATTGATAATATTGACGAGGTTATAGCCATCATCAGGGCGTCAAAGACGCCAAAGGTCGCGAGGGATTCGCTGATGCAAAGGTTTGAGCTTTCGGAGCCGCAGGCTCAGGCTATACTCGATCTCCGCCTTCAGAGGCTTACTAACCTGGAGATGACGTCTATCCAAAAGGAGTACAGGGAGATAACTAAACTCATTGAAAGGCTTAGCTGTATATTGGCCTCACCAAAAAAATTAAACGGAGTTATACGGGATGAACTTACTGAGATAAAGGGCAGGTTTGCAGCGCCGCGCCGTACAAAGCTGCTTGACGAGCAACCCGTTATTGATATACCCGTTATAGACTTGAAAGCTCCGGAACCCGTTGTGATATCGGTGCTGCGTGATGAAAAGCTTAGAAGGATACCAAAGCGGTTATTTAATGCGGAGCAGATTGCTGCTGAAAAGCCAATGTATGTTTTTGATACGTATACAGACAAGCGTATAAGGCTGTTTACCAATACGGGCTATTGTATGTCGCTGTGCATTGAGGACATACCCGAGTCCAAACCCAATTCGCGTCCGGTAAGCCTTGCTTCGCTAATACCTACGGAAAATGGCGAAAGGGTTGTATCAGCATTTGTTGGGGACACTGATGGCCTGCTATTCTTTTATACTAAAAATGGAATGGCAAAGGCTACGAAAGCTTCTGAGTTTAAAACAAAACAAAAGCGTATTGTAGCGATAACACTAAAGGATAACGATACGCTACTTGGCGTAGAACCTGAAAGTGGAGATTCAATTATAATGATTACAAGAAACGGCATGAGCATACGTTATCCCATATCGGCGGTAGCCCCGACAGGACGCTCCGCGGCAGGCGTTAAGGGCATAAAACTTGATCAGGAGGACGCTGTAATCTTTGCATGTCAGTCACAGGATGCAGGGGAGATACTGGTCATAAGTGACAGAGGATATATGAAGAGGAGCTTTATATTCGATTATGATCTGCAGAACAGGCATGGCAAGGGCTTGAAAACCTTTGACTTCAAACGCAATAATTCTAATGGCAGCGAGGTGGCGGCGGCATTCTATGTAAGAGAGCCGTTTGATGTTGCTATTAAAAAGCTGCATGGGGAGGAAATTATAATCAATACCGATAATGTGCCAATAGAGCCTAGGGCGAGCAAAGGGACACCGATGGTATTTACAGTACTTGACGATGTGATCGTGGAAGCCCATAGAAGAACTTAAACCATATATTCAATGATTATTTGTACAAAACAGGGGAATATATGCCTCTACCAGGCCTGCAAAGAACCTCATCAGCGCAAAGCGCAGACGAGGTTCTTTGTATTAGGAAGAGAAAAACAAGCTTTGCAGTGAAGAATAAACGGTGCTTCCACTTGTGTATTGCGAGTTTTTGGGGGCTCATGGCAGCATATTTGATCGTAACACAGATGGTTACTGTTCAGGCTGTACAAAAGCCCAGCTAGCGAGGGACTTTTTTGACAACCTGAAGGGGTATATATGCCCCTGTTTGCATAAGGAACCGATTTTAGGAATATTCTTTAAGGTCAATACGATGGGGGAGAGAAATACGCATATGATGGAAAATAACCGTATACACATCGAAGGAACGGTGGAAAGCGTTCCTGAATACAGTCACCACCTGTATGGCGAGGCCTTTTATACGCTAAGGCTTTCTGTTGGACGGCTTAGCGGAGTGAATGATATACTGCCAGTTACGATCTCTGACAGGCTCCTTCCCAAGATTGATATCGGCGACGGACTATCTATAAATGGTCAGCTCCGCTCTTACAATAAGCAATCCGATGGAGCCAGCCGGCTGATAATAACGGCATTTGCCAGGTATGCCGAGAGGACAGAGGAAATAAAGCCGCACAACGAGGTCGTTTTAAATGGATTCATATGCAAGCCGGTAATATATAGAACTACGCCTTTTGAGCGGGAAATAGCCGATATATTAATAGCGGTAAACAGGGCGTATAACAAATCCGATTATCTGCCGTGCATAGCCTGGGGAAGAAACGCAAGATATGCCGGAACCTTAAATGTTGGAGACGCAATACTGTTAAATGGAAGACTTCAAAGCCGTGAATATCAAAAAAGGTTACCAAATGGAGAAATACTGACCAGGACGGCTTATGAGGTGTCAGCTTCAACTATTGAACCTGTGGACGCAGCTTTCCGCTTATGATAAAATACATATAAGTGTATTTTATTATGGAGGTATTTTATGCGAATATGCAGGGTTATGGCAGATACTGAGAGTTTCTATGGCGTAATTGATGGAAATAGGGTTTACCGTTTAAAGGGGATTCCGTTTGATAGAATTGATTATACGGGACTGGAATATGACCTTGATGCAGTTAAGCTGCTTGCCCCCTGTCAGCCGTCAAAAGTTGTAGCCGTAGGAAAGAATTATGCGGCGCACGCGGATGAGATGGGCGAGGGCAGGCCAAAAGAGCCTCTGCTGTTTTTAAAGCCCAGCACGAGCGTTATTGGGCCAAACGAGCGTATTGTGTATCCGAGTATCAGCAAAAGGCTGGACTATGAGGGCGAGCTGGGCGTTGTTATCGGCAGAAAATGCAGAAACATAAAGCCGGGCCATGCGCAGGAGTACATCTTTGGGTATACATGTCTTAACGACGTTACAGCAAGGGATATACAAAAAAGCGACCCCCAATGGACGAGGGGCAAGGGATTTGATACGTTTTGCCCGATCGGGCCTCATATTGAAACAGAGCTGGATGCTTCGCGCCTAAGCATTGTTACGCGTTTAAATGGGGAGGTGCGGCAGAAATCGACCACTGATATGATGACATATAACATCGATGAGCTGATCTGCTATATAACCGAGGTTATGACGCTTCTTCCAGGTGATATAGTAGCGACTGGCACGCCGGAAGGAATAGGGAGCATGGAGGAAGGCGACCTGGTGGAAGTTGAAATAGAGGGCATAGGCGTGTTGGAAAACACTGTCGTGAGGGATTGATGGACGGATTGACTTTGGCGGCCGCGGTAAGCGAATTGGATGTGCTTATTGACGGCAAGATAGATAGGATTCAACAACCTGGAAGGGACGAGCTGATTATTACTGTGCGTTCATACGGCTCCGCTTACAGGCTGCTGTTATCATCCTCCGCGGAAAATAGCCGTGTTCAGCTTACAAGCCAGCGGCCGGAAAATCCAGCCGAACCCCCAATGTTTTGCATGCTGTTGAGGAAACATCTGACAGGGGGAAGAATATTGTCGGTCGATCAACCGAATTTTGACAGAATTGTTGTTTTTCGCGTTTCCGCATTCAATGATTTGGGCGACTCGGCAGTCTATAAGCTAGTATGTGAAGTTATGGGGAAGCATTCGAATATAATGCTGGTCAACGAAAAGGACACTATACTTGATTCTATTAAGCGTGTTGACCTCTCCATGTCAGCCGTGCGTCCAATATTGCCAGGAGCGATATACAGCATTCCAAAAACCCAGGAAAAGCTTGATCCGCGGCATGCTGCATACAATGATTTTATGGCTGCGGTGGAAGCTGAGGGCAGGCTGGATAAAAAGCTTAGCGGGTCATTTTACGGCCTATCGCCGGATATGGCAAAGCTGCTTTCAAACTATATAGGCGTTTCAAAAGACCGCTGCGAAATGCTCGAAGATACCGAGAAGGACAGACTTTGCTCTGGGCTGGTCGGCTTCTATGCTGATGTAAATGCGGGTAAGTTCACTCCGGCGGCTGTTTGCGGACCTGGCGGCGCTGTAAAGGCCGTTTATCCGTTCCCGCCTTCACATTTAGAAACGGTAGACTACCCAAGCGTATGGGAAGCTCTGGACTCGATGTATTCCAACAGAGACGTTGCTGACAGGTTGAGACAGCGTTATTTGTCGCTGCAAAAGCTGATTCAAAACGCTATCGCACGTTGTGAACGAAAGCTTAACATGTTATCAGAGGAATGCCCCTCAGAGGATGAGCTAGAGCGTATGAGGCTGAACGGTGAACTGATAACGGCAAACTTATACCGAATTAACAAGGGGATGACCGAGTTTGTCGCCGAAAATTATTACTGCGACCCGCCAAGCAAAGCTATTATTACGCTAGATCCTAAACTTTCGCCATCCGAGAACGCTCAGCTATATTACAAACGCTATAGGAAGGGTCAGAGAGCCAGAGAGAAGAGCTGTGAGCAGATGAGGGAAACATCTCATGAGTTGGCTTATCTGGAAGGCCAGTTGGATAACCTTGCCAAGTGCGAGGTACAATCCGATATCGAAGAGATAAGGGAGGAGATGGTAGCGCTAAGATATATCCGCAAGTCATCGGTAAAGAAATCAAGAAAGGTTAAGCCCACAGTTTCAAATCCGATGCGGTTCGTATCATCCGACGGCATAGAGCTCATGGTTGGCAAAAATAATCGCCAAAACGATATGCTTACCCTAAGAATGGCAAGACCTAACGACTGGTGGTTTCACGCAAAGGATATTCCAGGATCCCATGTTGTAGCGCAGCATACCGGCGAACTGCCAAGGCAGACACTGTTTGAGGCTGCACTCTTAGCCTCCTATTACAGCCGCTCAAGAACTGGCGAAAACGTACCCGTTGACTATACCCTCAAAAGATTTGTAAAAAAGCCTGCCGGAGCCAAACCTGGAATGGTAATATATACAGACCAAAAAACAATATATGTCACACCTGATGAACAAACCGTTTTAAAGTTATTGGATAACGCAAAAAATAGTTAGTTATTTGTGCTTAATCAGCTTATTGACTAACATTTGCATATAAATTATACTAAATATATGCATTATGTAATACCAATATGGTAACAAATGCTTGACGCTAACCATACTTGATACGAAATACGAAGCGGAGGAATATTGATATTGAATTTATTATGAAAGGAGCGAATATATGAACAAAAATTTAAAAGGAAAAATTAAAGAATCGCTCTCATCTGTATTACCTATAACTGTAATAGTGCTTATATTGAGCATTACCGTTTCGCCGATGCCTATAGGAACGCTTGTGTTGTTTATGGCGGGGGCCGCGCTGTTGATAGTGGGTATGGGATTTTTCACATTAGGCGCCGACATGTCGATGCTGCCCTTTGGCGAGGGCGCTGGAGAACAAATCACTAAAATAGGCAAGTTGGGCATAATCCTTCCGATATGCTTTTTGATCGGGTTTATAATAACCATCGCTGAGCCGGATCTGTCGGTTCTGGCTACACAGGTTCCATCAATCCCAAACGCAGTAATAATAATAACCGTAGCCGCCGGCGTAGGTATATTTCTGATAATGGCAATGCTCAGGATACTGTTTAGAATCCCCCTTAAATATATACTTTTGGCTTTATATGTATTTACCTTCATTTTTTCAGTATTTATTCCAAAGTCGTTTTTAGCTGTAGCGTTTGATTCCGGAGGTGTTACGACAGGACCGATTACAGTTCCCTTTATCATGGCGCTGGGAATAGGCATGTCGTCGGTGCGAAGCGATAGGGATTCTCAGGATGATAGCTTTGGACTTGTTTCCATATGCAGCATTGGGCCGATTTTGGCAGTTATGCTTCTAGGAATTTTCTATACGCCGAGCGGAGCTTCATACTCCGCTATTTCGGTTCCTTTGGTCGAGACCACCTCTGACGTTGCAGCGGCATTTACCACGGGAATTCCCATGTATTTAAAAGAAGTCGCGCTTGCATTGCTTCCCATTATGGTCATGTTTGCGATTTTCCAGCTAATTACCGGCATGTTTAAAAAACGCCCGTTAAAACGCATTGGCATAGGAGTGATCTATACCTATATAGGCCTTGTATTGTTTCTAACGGGTGTAAACGTCGGATTTATGCCGGCTGGCCATTATATAGGCACCCTTATTGGGAGCCTGGACTATAACTGGATTCTGATACCGCTTGGCATGGTTATAGGTTACTTTATCGTAAAGGCGGAGCCTGCCGTACATGTTCTTAACAAGCAGGTTGCCGAGATATCAAACGGAGCGGTATCATCAAAGGCTATGCAGCGGAGCCTGTCCGTAGGTGTTGCGATATCGGTGGGGATTGCCATGCTGAGGGTAGTTACATCAATTTCAATACTTTGGTTTTTGATACCCGGTTACCTGATCGCGATCATCCTATCCTTTATCGTACCGAATATTTTTGTTGGGATAGCGTTTGACTCGGGCGGAGTGACCAGCGGCCCCATGACGGCCGCCTTCATACTGCCGCTGGCTATGGGCGCGTGTGAAGCGCTTGGGGGCAATATTTTGCTTGACGCGTTCGGCGCCGTGGCGATGGTGGCCATGACTCCTCTCATAACGGTACAGATTATGGGGCTTGCCAGCAAACGGAAGATGGCCCGCATACAGCTTGTGAGCAATATTCCGGATGATGATATCATAGATTATGAGGAGGTAATGGTTAATGCATAATTACCATGAAGACGCTTTAAAGCTTCTCATAACAATAGTTGACAGGGGCAAGGGGGAGAGGATCGCCGAAATCGCCGATATAAGGTTGTTTCACATAAGCCTTATGTGCCTGGGTCATGGGACGGCCGATTCTGAAATAATGGATCTTCTTGGATTGGGCAGCACTGATAAGGATGTTTTGCTCACCCTGACGCCATACTCGCATATACCTCAAATCCTGGCCGATATCTCGGATAAGATGCAGTTGAAAAAGCCTGGTAAAGGCATTGCCTTTATACTGCCGCTGTCAGGAATAAATAAGCTGACCTCCGACGTACTTTTACACGATAACCCTGAGATAGAAAGTGAAGTGAAAAAAATGGAAGACGATGTGAAATACCAGCTAATAATCGCGGCCTTAAACCCAGGATATTCCGAACAGGTTATGGATGCAGCCAAAGCAAGCGGGGCAACTGGCGGAACGGTATTAAACGCCCGTGGAGTTAGGCTGGAGGGCTTTAAGCGGTTTTTAGGCATCTCTCTACAGGATAAGAAGGAGTTGCTTATAATCTTGACCCCTGCCGCCGTACGTACGGCGATAATGAAAGCAATAAGCGAAAAATTTGGACTTAAAACCGATTGCAAGGCAATAGTAATGTCTTTACCGGTGGATGGCATAGCCGGTATTGGATAAAAAAATCAAAAGTGCCGGCCTAGTACCGGCACTTTTGATTTTTTATTTCCAGAAAACCTTCACCTTATGATTCTTACCATCATCAATGAGAAGTATTTTTTCGGTCCTTTGGCCATCCATCTCCATAGCGTATTCTGAGGCTTTTTCAGCGGTAATTTCATATAGGCTTTTTCCAAACCTGTATTTTATTTCGAATTTTTCATATGGAACGCATGGTTTTAAGTATAGCTCGTTTCCGACTTTTTTTAAGCCAAGCATATATTCAAGGCCGGCTTGATACATCCAGCTGGCGGCTCCAGTATACCAGGTCCATCCTGATCTGCCGGCGTTTCTCCCTACGCTGTATATATCCCCAGCCGCCACATAGGGTTCGGCCTTATACTTATTAGCCAGCGTTTCCTGACTGGTATGGTCTATTGGATTTAGCATTTTAAACAGCTTCATTGCACGGTCGGGCTGAGTTAGCATACAGGCTGCTATCACCGCCCACGCTCCTGCATGGGTGTATTGCCCTCCGTTTTCACGAACGCCTGGCAGATAGGACTGAATATAACCCATATCCCTTTCAGGAGCATTAAAAGGCGGGGATAGTAGCTTTATAACGCCATTTTCCTCATCTACCAGCAGGCTATCCAATGAGTCCATAGCTTCCGCGCCATGAGCGGCCTTGTTAAACACGGACCAGGACTGCGAAATGCAATCAATAGAACACTGCTCGTTTTCATGGGAGCCAAGCGGCGTGCCATCAAAAAGGAACGCCCTTTTATACCATGAGCCATCCCAACCGTGTGCTTCAATGGCTGACCTCAGATTACCAGCATACCCGGTGAACTCGGCAGCGGTTTCAGAATCCCGTTTACAACTGCATAGAGGGATAAAGCGTTCAAGTATATATAGCAAAAACCAGCCAAGCCACACGCTCTCACCGCCGTTTTCACCAACAAGATCCATTCCGTCGTTCCAATCCCCTCCTTCCATGAGGGGAAGCCCATGTTCACCCGTTCTCATGGAGCGCCTAATGGCACGAAGGCAGTGATCATATAGAGTACCTGAGATATCAGATACTATTACGGGGTCCATAAACCGTTCGGTTTTTCCATCTTCAATCGGAACATCCGCAAGATACGGCGCCACTTCGTCTAATATTGCCATATCATTGGTTACCTCAAGATATTTAAGCAAGGAATACGGCAGGAACAACCTATCGTCGCTGAACATTGTTCTTATTCCAGCGCCTCCTTCATGCCACCAGTGCAATACATCGCCAGCTTCAAACTGTTTTGAAGCACACAATAGTATATGTTCCCGGGCTATCTCAGGCTCCGTCATAAGAAGCGCCAGAGTATCCTGCAGCTGGTCTCTAAAGCCGAAAGCCCCGCTGCATTGATAATAGCCGGTGCGTCCCATCAGGCGGCTGGAAAGCACCTGATACAGCAAATGCCCGTTCATTATAAGGTCAAAAGCGGGATCGCCCGTCTTTACCTCTATATGCCCTAGCCGCAGGCTCCAACTGCGCTTTACGGCGTTTAGGCGTGATTGCACATAGGAAGGAACGGATTCCTTTACGGCTTTATGTATATTTTCCTCCGTATCCTGCCCAAGCATTAGGACTAATTCCCTGCTCTCACCCGCTTCAAGCGTAATACGGGTTCTGAGCGCTGAAAAACCCCCCAATCCCAGTCCGCATTTCTTATTCAGCGCTTCCTTATGCCATCCGGCGTTTAAAATAAAGCTTCTGTCCGAGGAATATTCCGCATCGCTGTTAGGCATTGCAATATAGGCAAATTCATTTCCATCCCCGTCTTGTCTGAGGTTTGAGGCCAGAAGGACGCCGTTTCTATATTCGGTTAATATGGCCTCCGGGTGCTGTATAGCGCCCAGCACCCATTCAGCGCCATAAAGAATATCTATATTTCTTCGGCGCATCATCGGGTTGGCCAGCTCTATGACGGTGTATTTTACAGGCTTGTTATGGTCTACAAATACCGTCATATTCTGTCTGAGTTCCAATGTTGAGGAACCATATACGGTATATCCGAAACCATACCTAACGGTGCATTCCGAATCCCGTTGAAGGGGACCGGCCGTTATAGTCCATGATTCGCCCGTATCTGCGTCTGTCAATATTACGAATTCTCCCTTGCGGTCGGACACAGGATCGTTTGCCCAGGGCGTAAGCTTATTTTCCCTGCTGTTTTTATTCCACGTGAAGCCTCCTCCGATTTCAGTAACGAGCGTGCCAAATCGATCATTGGTCATTATGTTTGACCAAGGGAGAGGGGTAGTTGCGCCGGGTTTAAGCCTGATTACATATTCCCCGCGGTCAGCGTCAAAGCCTCCATAGCCGTTGTAAAACAGCAGTTCTGCGTCAGATGTAGTAAATGCGGCGCGGGACTGCCCAAGCTGTAAATAGCGCCTGTCCGGTATCTCATCATGGCGTTGTGGCGTTAGCTGAACCTTCATGCTCTTCCCTGCGTCGATAACAAACGTGGCCACGCCGGAAAGCAAGAACAGCTCGTTTTCATCCAGATCATATTCATGGATAAGGAAAACATTTCTAGTACCATAGCCAGCCAGCATTTCCGTAAGCCGTTCTCTGAGCTCATTTTTATACTCATTAGGGTATTTGCCAAGAAGAACTATATCAGCCTGACAGTTTTTAATATCCATATAGTCGCTTAGTTTCAGCAGGGCCTTAACGGTGCGGATCTGAGCCGTATTTCGGACCTTAACTAGCAATATCGGCTTGTCGCCCGATATACCAAGCCTCCAAAGACCCTTAATGCCCAAGCCGCTGTTTCCATGGTGTTCCCGTTCCGTTGAGTGACGAATAAACAGCCTGGAGATTATGCTCTCATACATATCCACCATCTTCATGTCAATGCCGGCCATGCGGTATGCGCTGGCGGCATGGGACCATGCTAGATCGAACAGCCGGGGAATTGAGTTCGTAAGTTCATGCAGGTCGCTGATAGCCTGTTCACGGTTGGATGCATAACCCATTATCAACTCAATCACCGCGCTCTCTCCAGGGTTTAATAGGAATGACATCCTGCCGCAGGCCGCCGGTTCAATAGGGGATTCTACATTTTGATTTGGCAGCATAGGCCTGCGCATCGCGTCGGCGTAATCAGCCCCGCGCCCAGGCATTATCAGCCTATCGGCGCAGTATCTGGTTTTTGCGGGACCGATCAGTGAAAAATATAGCCAATGCTCGGGCTTTTGAGGGCGGGGCCTTCTATTGAACAGGAGAATGTCATCTTCTAAGCGCGCATCGACCGTTAATCTTACAAAAGCGGGGTGCGAAGCATCCTCCGCTTGCTCGGCAAGGCATACTTCCATAAATGCGCCGACTTCCAGCTCCTTTTGCCTTTCACCGTGGTTAATTATTGTCATACGCCTAATTTCGCCATTAAAATCAGGCGCGACACAAATATCAACCGCCGCCGACAGATCTTCATTATTTGAAGAAAATGCCGCCTTATGTGGTTCATAAACCGTACAATAGTTCGAGGCAGCGCCATTGACAGGCAGGAGCGCGGGCGACCAGACCGAAGCTCCATCCCTAATAAGAAAGTGTACTCCTGAATCAGAGCGAAGCGGATCATTGCGCCACCGGTTAAGCATGATATCATCGCATTTTGAAAAGCCCATACCATTTTCCGCCAGAAGTACACTATAGTTTCCGTTTGACAGCACCTGGGTCTTTGGGTCAATATGGTTTGGCGATATTTGGCGAACAGAGATTGATTCATCATTCCTTTTATTTCTTTTGCGATAGACTGCGCTCTCGAATGTTTTAAGCACTACAGACATCTTGGGGCGCTTTTCTTCTAACAGCAGTTCGGCCGCCTTTACCTCTGGGACGCCCATGAAGCGTCTTTTCAATATATTGTCGTTTACGACATTATTGAATGAGCATAGGCTCATTCCCTGGTGGTGAGCCATATAGCTCTTTACTATCTCATACTTTCGGTTTTTCCTAAGCCGCGCATTAGTAAAATCCAATGCTTCGTAACAGCCGAATTCACCCAATGCGCCCAGCTTTATTAAATCATATATGTTTTTTAAGGCCGCTTGGGGATCGGTTAGCAGCGCAAGCATTGTGGCATAAGGTGCTATGACGCATTCGGGCTCGCGCGTCGGAGATAACCCAAGCTTTGGGATTCCAAAAGCACGGTATTGATAGAACATGCTTCTGTCAAACGCGTAGTATCCTGATTCGGATATTCCCCATGGAATCTTTCCTTTTGTATGCTTTATCTGAGTATTTACGACATTTGAGCAGGTTTCCCCTAAAAGCGTGCCCTTTATAGTTCCTGTAAATATTACGGGCATTAGGTATTCAAACATTGTTCCGCTCCAGGATATAAGCGCCCGTCCGCCCTCAGCGCCAACCAGAAGCCTTCCCAGTTTAAACCAGTATTCCTTTTTTATTTGGCCTAGCGCTATTGCGACAAAGCCGCTTAACCTGGCTTCTGAGGCAAGAAGGTCATATCTTGAGGGCGATAGCCTTCCGTCATAAAAATCATAACCGATATGCATGAGCTTGCGCTGCTTATCGCATAACGCGGTAAAATCGGTTTCCCTGGCAAGCTTAAAACATCTTTTCGATATTAAATTAGCCCTGGGCGACTCCAATTCAGACATCGCCTTGCCAAGCGTAAGAAAGCAGGCGACAAGATTGCCGCTGTCAACCGTAGACACATATTTAGGCTCAATTATACTCAGAGTGCGTATGTTATACCAGTTGTAAAGGTGACCATGCCACTTGTCCATTCTCTCTATTGTGTTCAGCATATTTTCAAGCCTGGTACACATGTCGGCTTCATCAATAAGCTTCATGTCAAATGCGCTTAGCACAGCCATAAGCCCCATGCCAATATTGGTGGGAGACGTATTCCTGACCAACGGCTTGACGGGGGATTCCTGATAGTTGTCGGGCGGGAGGTAGTTGTTTTCTACAGTACAGAATTCGTCAAAATAGCGCCACGTACACCGTGCCAGCTTTATCAACTCATCGACGTCCCCGTCGCTTAAAGGCTTTTTATCATATGCCTTATCCAATTTGCATACCATTAATGGGGAAAGAAGCCAGGTCAATCCAAACAGCAAACATAGGGGAGACGCACCTGGCAAAAATGCTGCAAGCACGGCTAAAAATCCAACTATAGGGCACGATGCCATTCGGCTGTAATAACCGGTTATATTTCCTTTGCATCTTGACTCAGTGTCCGCCGCCGTCTGCCATTCGAGCATCCTTTTATGCGATATGAACATCCTATATAGGCTTCTTATTATCGCGTCTATGCTGATATATGCGCAAAATGGAAGTATTGTCAGGTTTATCAGCGGTTTTAGCCAGGAACGTACACGGTCCTTAAGCATGCCCGAAAAGTCCCGTTCCACGCTGTTGGTTATAAAATCCGCAATGATGCCAACAAGGTCCGAAACTATATCAAAAAGCAATGCGGCAAGGCTTAATATCACAACCCACCACTTTGAAAAGATTAGTCCAAGTCCAAGTGAAACCAATAAATACGGAAGCATAAGGCTGCGGGATAGATTATCCGCCATCTTATACCGCGATGTAGTGTCCAAAGGGTTCTTTACCTTGGAGCCGGCGGCATCCCTGGTGCTTTTAAACATAAAGGGAAGCAGCTGCCAGTCCCCGCGAATCCATCGATGCTGTCTCTTCCACCACGAGAGCAAAGTGGATGGTTCTGAGTCGTATAGAATAACATCATTTAAAAATCCCGCCCGCATAAAGCACCCTTCGAGGAGGTCATGGCTCAATACAGTATTATCAGGTATTATATAGTCAAGGGTATCTTTAAATACGGAGATATTAAATATGCCCTTTCCACCGAATATACCGGTTCCGAATATATCCTGTGAAAAGTTGGATACACCGGACGTATAAGCGGATACGCCGCAATCGGCTGACCATATCGATGAAAATGGCGTTTTAACCGCGCTTTTCGCGGTGGTTTCCATACGTGGCGCCATAACTCCATATCCGTCGACAACCACCATATCTTCGCTGATCACCGGAGCGTTCAATGGATGGGCAGCAGCTCCGATCAGTTCCTTTAACGTTTCCATCGGCAGGGAAGTATCAGCGTCAAGGGTTAGGCAATATTGTATTTTATCCGGAAGCTCAGGCATCATAAGTTTAAAGCTGCCTGTATCACCCGTGCATAACAATCGGACAAGCTCAACTATCGCGCCGCGCTTGCGTTCGTAACCCATCCAGATACCGTCAGCGGAGTTCATCGTTCTCGAACGGTGCATACAGTAAAATATGGGGATTTCAGCCGGATATTTGGAATTTAGGCCCTCTATAAGGCTACGCGCTTTTCCCAGTATGGCTTCCTCCTCAGGAGTAATCTCCTGGCGGCTGTCGGGGAAATCGCTTAAAAGCGCAAAATAGCAGTTATCCAGAGGATTTGCCAGAAAGTGCGTTTCAAGCTTTTCTATAGCCGATTTCAAACTGCTTTCATTGGTAATAAGGGTTGGTACGGCAATAAGCGTTCTGTTAGCTTCGCCAATTCCGCATTCCATTGAAAGGCGGGGGATAGCCTTAGGCTTTACAAACTTTGTAGAAAGTCTGCCAACGATCAGCATGGCAATATATATTGCGGGAGAGAGCGCGAATAAGAGCGAAACGATATCCTCCGTATAAGCAAGCATCAGGAGGATTGCAGCAATAAATACTTGAACAGCCGTTATTAAAATCAGTTTTTGCGTATTCTTCAGCCTATGGTGTTTAACATCGGGACGAATACTCCTATATAGATTTTCTTCCCCTGGATAGCCTGGAAGCAGATAATACCCCACATGGGAAGCCTTGCCATCGCCCTTGGAGGCAAGGTCTAGCGCCCGTCTTGCAACCGCCGCCTCGGCGGCTTCCAGTTTATCAGCAATCCTCTCAATGCAACTTCTGTAATATGCCCTGCTCGGCCTGTCCATTAATACATATATTTGGTCTCCGGACAGAATTTTTTCCACGGAGCTCATACGCTCAAAAAGGGATTCAAAATCTAAATCCTCAAGCGTTCTTAAACTGTGTATGATATTTTGAACCAGCAGCCGGCTCTTTGTCTGCCTTGCTCTTTCTGCGCTTAAAACCGCGTCAAGGTCCGTGTCGCTCATCTTAAGTTGGATATTAATGGCGTCGAACAGCGAAAAGGCGTCGGCCTCTACCAGCCTCATATGAAGCTTTTCAACGCACGATGGGTGGTTAGCCGGGTCAAGACGTTCTATTATGGAATAGATCTGCCTGTCAGAGCCTGGACGCGGCCTTAGCAGACTGTTTGCGGCATCGTCTGCCGCGCGCCAGTCCTTTATCGTAGCCATGCACTCATATGATAATTCGGCCAGCAGTTTTATTAAAGCAACCTTCAGCATGTCCGGCAAAAGGGACAGCTCGCGAATGCTTAATGGCCCTACGGATTGAAAACCGGATACATATTGCTCGATTATTTCTCCATCAATCGCCCCGTTCCTATGTCCGACAAGATCTGCCGCAAGCATATATATTCGGGGAAGCCCAGTCCTCTCGCTTTCCGCACAAACCGGAAGACGGATTGATTGAAGGGCTTTTTTTGAATCCTCAAGCGCCACTATGGTCTTTTCAACCGTATAAAAGCTATCCAAAAGCAAATCCGCGCACGGTGGAAGATCGCGGCCGTCTCTTGTATACGCGCTTATCGTCCTATAGAATCCGTTAAGCTGCCTAATATCTCCGTGAAGAGCGGGGAAAATACCTTTTTCACGTTTTTTGCGCCTGCGCGTGCGAACGGTTGCGGATAAGCTGGCATGGCGCGCCATGTCGGCCGGTTCCAGCCATACGTTCCGCAAACCGAAATGTGTCTTTTGCATATATCCTCCGCAAATGATTAATTAAATTATTATTTGTCAGATCATGATTTATAATTCATGACCGCTTGCTGTTTACTATATTTATCAGTTCCGCTATAAACTCGGCTATACCTGGCAGATGACTGTCGGCAATTCTCTGCAGAATGTATACAACCACGGCGCCCAAGAGTGTAAAACCTATCGCGCCGCCTAAACCGCGCATAATGCCCGACAAAAAGCTGACGCGCATAATCCTCTTTTTATCCTGAACATAAAGCATGTATTCATAAAAATTGGCGCGGTCAAGCTTAGACGCTATGCTTTTTAAAACGCGATGCATCTCCCTTAACTCTTTGTCCTGTGACCTGGTAGTCTTCTCCATAATAGCCTTCTTTCAAAGCGGCTTGGGATATTACCCGAAGCTAAAGACCGGCCGCCGTTAAGCGGTATGGGCAATGCCATCCTCTTTATATTGCGTAAGCGCATGTATATCCATACCAAAGGCTGCCCGCATTACCTCGCTAATGTCCGAAACGGGACGAACGCAGCTTTTTTTCTCCAGCGTCTCGTCCAGATTATCCTGGGGTACAATTATAATGCGCGCTCCGGATTCTTCCGCCGCCTCCACCTTGGCCTGAACACCTCCAACTGGGCGCACCTCGCCGTTCATGGTTATCTCACCCGTTAGCACAAGCTTTGGAACGGCCGGCCGATTGGTAAGCGCGCTCATAAGCGCCACTGCAAATGCTATTCCGGCGCTGGGGCCATCCACGGGCATTCCGCCGGGTATGTTGAACCTGATGTCAAAATTCCTGCAGTCCGAGCCAAGGCGCTTTAAAAATGTACTGATTACATTTTCAACGGACGCCCTTACGGTACTTTTTCGTCTCAGCTTGCGCGTTCTCAAGTCGATTTCTTCTTCCTCAGCCATCCCGATTATCTCTACGCGCCCCTTCCCCTTTTCAACAGGGGTTGCGGAGCATTCTATTTCCATAACGAAGCCGTGCGTAAGGTCCGCGCTTACGCCCATCCCGTATGCCGTACCGATAGGGGAGGTTTCAGGTATATGTCCGGCGGTATGCCACGAATATCTGCATGTCTGAGCGACCCATTTTATATCGCTTTGTGTTATTTTTGATCTGCCATCCATATATGCGGATCCTCCTGCTAACTGAAGCATATTAACGGCCTCCCGTCCTGAACTTGAATATCCAGCACAGCAGCTAACAGCTTCGTCGTCAATATCATAGCCCATGCGAATGGACGCGCCATGGACAATGTGTTCTAGTTCCTGATTGCCAAGCGCCCTGAAATACAGCTCTACACATCTTGAACGCAGGGCGGCTGGGATTTCCTCAGGCGCTCTGGTCGTCGCACCTACTAGACGAAAATCCGCTGGAAGCCCATTTTGAAAGATATCGTGAATATGAGGGGGAATATTGGTGTTGTCAGGGGTGTAATAAGCGCTGTCAAAGAACACTCGCCTGTCCTCAAGCACTTTCAGCAGCTTATTTAACTGGAGTGGATGCAGCTCGCCTATTTCATCTAAAAACAGTATGCCGCAGTGAGCCCTGCTGACCGCTCCGGGTTTTGGCTGTGGAACGCCTAACGAGCCCCATGAACCCGCGCCCTGGTAGATTGGGTCATGAACCGAGCCCATAAGCGGATCTGCGATAGCGCGTTCGTCAAACCTAACGCATGTAGCGTCAACCTCTATGAACTGGGAATGCTCATTGAAAGGTGAACATTCGCTATGTTTTGCCTCCTCCAATACAAGGCGGGCGGCACAGGTTTTCCCCACGCCTGGAGGTCCGTAAATAAGTACATGCTGTGGGTTAGGCCCGCATATCGCCGCCCTCAGCGCCCTTATACCTTCCCTTTGGCCAACTATGTCGTCTAATCTCATAGGACGGGAGAGCTCAGTCAAAGGGACGCTTAAAGAACGGCTGCGGGAACTTTTCAGCTCCGCCAATTCCTTATTGCAATTCTCTTTTTTTACAGGTTTCTTGGGAGATTCAAGGGCCTTACGCTGCCTGGTAAAGATAAACCAGCTCATTAGCAGCATTACGCCGCATTGAATAACAATCCAGATGATCCATTCCATAAAAGAGCCTCCGTACATATATCTCGTAGGTATTATGCGCAGGAGGTCTGCTTGTTATTGATGTGTAGTTTTGGTTGCGTTTAGACAAAAATGGTTATTTTAAGAAGCATAAGCCAATAAAAACTTAATAGACGAGAAATTCAATCTCACCAAATTTTATGCAGCGTCCATAAAGCCCATTATATATATATGAGAATGAAGGGGGGGCGATTTCCGCGAGCCAGTCAATCATTGCTGCCTCATCGATAATTCCTGAAATGTGTTTGCTTGACATCTTGTCAAACCACAGGGTTCCATCGGATGCACTTGGCAGATTGATTAGCGCCTTGCCATATGACACTTTTAATATATAGTTTCCATCAAAGATAAAAATGAAGTCTTTAACTACGGTATTAACCGATTCTCCAGAGCTTTGCAGAGGTCCGCTATAAATACAATAACGTTCATAAGCGGAACTTATTGACATCAATGTTTCCTTATCCCAACTGGTCACATCAGCGGGATTTATGTTGATTGGCTTTGTCATGGCCTTAGCATTGGCGGTAGGCTTTGTAAAATAGGAAGAGACATGCTCTACATAATCGGTTTCTACGCTGAACAATAGTCCATTGCCTGGATATGAGGCGGAAAACATGTGCTCCTGATAGACCTTCAATCTGCTTCCCATACCCGATTTACTAAGGACCGTAAAGTCGTCCATATTCTGCATTATATAGTCCATATCATAGTTGTACTTAATATCGCCTTGATCAGAAATAGCGCCCAGATAAAGATTTTTCAGCTCGAATTCAAAACTTGTATCGTCTAAAGCACCGCTTGACTCCGTATGCCCATTTTCCGTTTCTGCCGCCTTTACTGGTGATGGCATTGTAGTAAATGAAACTATTGTTAACGTCATGGTGAGTGCAAGTATAAAATTTATAAAATACCGCTTCGGCTGAAAGTTTGCGATCATTGCCACCCTGTTGCGAAGGTTAATGCTGCTTCCAAACATGGCTGTGGTCGGAGAATACTTTGCGTTTGCCTGCGCACACATGTCAATAAGGGCGCGTCCATAGTCAAGCCTTGTATAAACCGGAATATCTCTGATTGCATCCGCATCAGCGCAAAGCTCAATGTCCTCCCTTACGTATTTACCCATGAGCCATATAAGAGGATTAAACCAATGAATCGCCTGGACAAGCATTAGAAGCCTTAAAAACAGAATATCTTTCCGCTTTATATGAGCAATCTCGTGCTGGATTGCAAAGCGCAGCTGCGCATCCGTGCAGTGCGCCATATCTCTAGAGATCAATATACGCGGCCTAAATAGTCCATAAAGGGCGAACGTACAGCTTCGCGACACCCAAAAGGCTGAACATCTGACATTTTTATTCTTGCATTCTTCAGCTATTATCCCATTTATGCGCGAATCATCACAAGGAGTGATTGAGGAGTACTTCCTAAACCTTATAGAAGTTAAAAAGAAACTTAATAATACTATGGCCGCGCCCGTCCCCCATACGGACAATGCAACAAACTCAGGATTCAATTCAATCGGTTTTACGGACTGTTCAGCAATATCGGTTAAACCCGTTCCAGCAGGGAGGGTTATATTATCATATTGATCCAGTTGTTCGCTTACGCTTAACTCGTCTATTGGATAATAGTTAAGAATGGTGGATTCAATTTCCGGTTTGTTGTCAAATATGAGTGATAGAACGCTTATGGAAGATGTTGTTACTACGGGCACGGCAAGCCTCAGCATTATTAAAAGCCATGCGGTTACACGCCAATAGGAGGGCGCCTTACGAAGCATCCTCCTGCAGAGCAACACGAGCAGAACAAACGCGCCGCAGATCAACGATATGGCAATACATCCATAAACGAATCCCATAGCAGCCTCACTTTCTCTGATTCAGCAGGCTCCTCAGCTCATCCAATTCCTCTTTTGACACCTCATTGTTGTCAATGAAACTGACCATCAATTTATTGATCGATCCATTGAACATCTTTTTCAACGTCGCCTTAGCCATGCTTAAACCGGCCTGTTCAAATGAGACGGAGGCAGAATAGAGGTTGACGTCCCCCTTGTCAATACGAACCATCCCCTTTTCGCTTAAGCGAGTCAGGAATGTCCTTACCGTATTATCCGCCCATGGCTCTGTCTTGCGGGCCCGCCTTATTATTTCAGCAGCTGGTAGAGGGGACTCTTCCCATAAAATATCCATTATTACGCGTTCGCTATCCGTTATATTCTTCATACAACCACCTCACTACGCATAGTAGTTAAATTATATAAAATTAATTTTGATTTGTCAACATTTACTTATATTATTCGATCTGTTTTTTGTAGGACTACAATACATATTGTACATTAGGGAGAAAAGAGAAGGATCGCACAAATCGGTTATTGTGAGTTTGCTAGAACTTAAGGATAGCCGAAAGGAAGTGCAAATCTCTCATGAAGACTGTAACACAGAACATGAAGTACAGGCAATCCCTAATGTGATACGCTCAGAAATATGGGATAGCCAGAGCCTCACGGAAGTATAACCGTTCGTGCATCTATTTCTGGCTGCCCAGATATGACGGAAGCATCGAATCGCTGGAGAAACTCTACAGACGGCCGCATTCCCATCCGAACCAGCATACCGAAGCAGGGTTAAAGCTGATTCGGGACATGCGCCGCAGGAATCCAAAACTGGGTTTAATCGACCTGTGATGTAAGTTGGGGGAACGGGGCTATAGCCGCTTGTACCTGGGACTAAAGCGCATGGGCGCCTTACCGCAACGGTCTAAGAAGCCATCGTATAAGTCCAAGCCTTACGAGCAAACGATCTATCCTGGCCAGCGTGTATAGATTGACGTCAAGGTTGTTCCGCGTTCCTGCCGCCCCAATGGACAAAGACTGTTTCAGTATACCGGAATCGATGAGTTTTGAAGGATGCGATACCTGGCGGCTTACGAGGAGCAAAACACCTATTCCTCCTCCGGCCTTCTGTTGAAAACCGTTGCTTTCTTCAAGAAAAAAGGGGTAGCCATCGAGTGTGTGCACACTGATAACGGCTCTGAGTTCACCAACCGTTTCACTCAGTCAAACCTGGAACTGGTTTCGCTCTTTGAAAAAACGGCTGCCGATTTAGGCATCCGCCATAAGCTCATTCGCTCCTATACGCCCCGCCACAATGGCAAGGTAGAACGCAGCCATCACGAAGACCAGCGCCGTTTTTACGACACGACTCCCTACCGACTTCGATAACCGCCCTATGCGCCCTTTACAGTATAGCTCACCTAACGCTTTCCTGTGTGCCTATACTGTCCAACATGTTTGACAATCCTATAATTTAGATAAATTTATAAGCTAAAGTGCTATTGCAATACCAAAAATAGTATGGTAGAATTAACGGCAGTCTACTAAATATGTTGGCGTCTTTAACCGAGTGTATAGCGAGGCTTAAAGCTCCAATGCAGGGGTGATGGGATTGGCGAATATAGTGGGCTTAAAAATTGAGTTCACTGTTTTATGCCATAGTGGTGAAAATTCTTGACTTATTAAGAGTTTTGACTCTTATTATTTATTTGGTTTTAATATCCCCCATGATATCTCTCCAATTTCTCAAAGAGAACATTGGGAGTAAGGCTTAAAAATATGAACGCCGGTGTGATGGAATTGGCAGACGTAGTGGACTCAAAATCCACCGCCAGCGATGGCGTGCCGGTTCGAGTCCGGCCACCGGCACCAGTTTGAATGTTCATAACGCAACTGAACATTCCTATGTAAAGGAGTAGTCCGAAAGGGCTGCTCCTTTTCTCGTTATCCGGCTTTTCCAACCAGATATTCAATTTCCACACCCTGCCGACTGCCCAGCACAACGTTGTCGGTAAAGGCTGTGACTTTGGGTACATTCAAAACACCGATAAACTTGTAGTGAATCACAAGCTGCTGCGTTCTGTTTTTCCCCGTCCCCTGAATGTGATAGACATCAATGCGTTCAATAAGTTCATGGAGCATGGTGGGTGTCAGCGTTTTCATCTCCATAAACCTGCGCACGGCTTTCAAAAACTGATTCTTCGAGTAAATACGGCTGTCTTCTTTATCGCAGACGCTTTCCAGCTCTGCGATTTCTTTTTTGAGTGTCTGCTGTTCCTCGTCATATTTCTGAGACAGCTTTATAAACCGTTCGTCCGAAAGCTTTCCGCTGACGTTATCCTCGTATGTCTTTTCAAAGAGCATATCGACCTCGTTGTATCGGGCCTTCAACTCATTCAGCTTTTGCTGGCGGTATCTTTTTTCCCGGTCATAATCCTGTGAGGTCTTCCGGGCAAGCAGTTCGGCAAACTCTTCTTCATTGTCCTTCAGGTAGCTGGTCATACGATTGAGTTCCAGAAGCACCACCTGTTCCAAAGAATCGGCACGGACATAGTGCGTTTCATTGCAAGTACCACGATTTCCGCGATAATTGGAACAGTTGAAATATTCAATGGCGCTGTTCGGATGGTTGATGTTGTAGTGCAGCTTATGACCGCAATCCGCGCAATACAGAAGTCCGGCAAACATATTTTTCTCCGTATTCTTCGGTTGTCTGCGCTTTGTACCGGCACGGATGGTTTGTACCGTCTCCCATGTGGCGCGGTCAACAATCGGCTCATGGTGATTCTTGAACAGCTTTTGGTTTTCCTCTGGATTCTCAAGCCTGCGCTTGTTTTTGAACGACTTGGAATAGGTTTTGAAGTTTATTAGATCGCCGGTGTACTCCTGCAAGGTGAGAATCTTCGTGATCGTTGTCTTACACCACTTACAGGGTGTTTCCTGCGTTTTCTTGCCGCCCTTGCGGATTCCCTTGCTTGCCCAATAGTGAGTAGGCGTTAAAATGCCGCTTTCCTGCAAAATACGGGCGGTGGTTTCTATCCCATTCCCCTCAATGCAGAGGCGGTAGATTGTTCGCACCACCTCGGCGGCTTCTTCATCAATTACCCACTGCTTTGGATTGTCCGGGTCTTTTTTGTAGCCGTATGGAGGCAGGCAGAGAGGATCACCGGCGTTGCCCCGCAGCTTTTTGGAACTGCGTACCTTGCGGCTGATGTCTTTTGCGTACCACTCGTTCATAATGTTGCGGAACGGCGTAAAATCATCTTCCCCCTGTTCGCTGTCCACGCCGTCGTTGATGGCGATGAAGCGAACATCATGGTCGGGGAAATAGGTGTCGGTGTAATAGCCCACTTGAAGATAGTTTCTGCCAAGCCGCGACATATCTTTGACGATGACCGTCGTCACATAACCCGCCTCAATATCCTCTATCAGTTCCTGAAAGCCCGGACGGTTGAAGTTCGTACCGGTATATCCGTCGTCCACATAAAATTTTGGATTAGGGAAATGGTGGTCTTTCGCATACTTAGAAAGCAGTTTTTTCTGATTGACAATGCTGTTGCTGTCGCCCTGCACATCGTCATCACGGGAGAGACGGGGATATAAGGCTGTGATTCCGTGCTGTTTTTTACTTGACTGCATAGCTCCTCCTTTCCGGCAGTCAGACAAATATATTTCATGCTGAGTGTATCGTGATTCACCATGAAATACAAATGTGCAAATCACTTTTTTCCGTTATGGGACGCTATATCTTCCGATAGGATAAGCCGCTTAATTTTATCCACAAAATCTTCTCCAGAATTTTTGTCGTCTGCCTCCTGAAAAGAAGCTGTGATTTGGTAGTTGACATTATTAACGGAGTGCTCTGAATTTTGCGGCAAAAGTTCACGTTCCATACCTTTAACCTCAACGCTCATGGCCGGAATTTTTAGGCTGCTTCTGTACCACCTCATAATCGAGGCCGGGGCGCTGGCCGCAATAGGTGCAGATGTCCCTTTCCGTCTGCGCCGGATTCACCCTGCGCAAAAAATAAGAGCCTGTACCATAGAAGTTATTGGCACAGGCGGGACAAAGACACATGACTAAATTTTGAGGTGCTTCCTCAATCAGCCCGACACTGATGGCCAGCGCATGATTCAGACCACAGACGTGGCGCTCGTCTAACCGTCCAATGTAAGTGGCAAGGCGGCGCTTGTCAATGGTGCGAAGCTGCTCCAAAAGGATGATGGACGGCAGTTCCAAACCGTTCTCGGCGTGGATGTAGCAGTGTGTAGGCAGTTTTGCCTTTGCGCCCACCTTACTGGAAATTGAGGCGATAATGACGGTGGGGCTGTGCTTGTTTCCCACATTGTTTTGAATGATGACGACAGGACGATAGCCCTCCTGTTCCGAGCCGATCCCCCGGCCCAAATCGGCATAGTACATATCGCCGCGCAAGTATGTTTTGTTCATGGCATTAGACCTCCCTTTGAAATTTAGGCGGCAAAGCCGCCTATGTAGGGAGCCGGACAGCAAAACAGAATGAAGGCCGGGGAGAAGTAAAACAATCCTCCTGTTTTCATTGGCCTGTCCTGCTGTCCAGCCCTGTATTTCAAAGCGTTCCTACTTGTCCTCGACACCCCGGAACACTACGGGAAGTCATCAAACGGCTGGCGGCGTACCAGCTCCACGGGAATCTCACCCTCGCGTGGTTCTCACGCAACCGCCCCCATTGCCTGCGACGGATCACGGCAATCGCCGCTTCAACGCTCGGACATTAGGCTGGACGGGAGTATCTTTAACCCCATTGCCGGTTATCGCCATGCCGGGAGCCGCCCGACATTTATAGCCAACTGTTTCTCGCTCCCTGTCGGGAAGAATCAAGCCAAAGACCAGTTTCATAAAAGTGGCGTCTTGTTGCTTTCTTCCGGCAGATCATCGCGCAGTCGCTAACGTGGCTATTGGCTCTCGCCAATAGCAATGGGAAAGTGTTTGATGAATGGGTATTCGGTTGTCAAGGAGCAAGCACCCGTTTACTGTCTAAAACAGAGAAACAGGTGGAGGGCTTTGAAATGCCCTTCACCTGTTAGCTCACTCAACGGGGATTCTTCAACCCTCCGTCAAAAACTTTTTTAGATTCTTTTCTGCGGCGGCAATAGACTTGCCAATCGCCTGAAAGGTGCAGCCCTCCTCGGCTGCAATCTGCTCGTAAGTCAGATCACCGAAGTAATACAGCAACAAGCGCCGTCGCTGAACTTCCGGCAGATTGGAAATCGCCCTGTATAACCGTTCGTTTTCCGCGCTCCGCAATACCATTTCCTCCACCGTTTCAACCGGCAGAAACATTCGGTCATGCAGGGTCTGCTCGGTCAGTTCCGAAGGCTCGTAATGCCTGCTGGCCTCATTGAAATAGGATATGTCCTCAAGCTCGAAGCGGTCAAATAGGTTGTAAAGCGATTCATCAAGTTCTATCTCATGCTGTACCCCTTGCCCGTCCTTAAAGGAAAGGAAATAGCGCCCTGCTTGTCGGGATAAGATATAAGGATTCAGCTTGTCTTTCTTTCTGTTTGGATGGTTTCCATCCATTGTTTTTTCCTCCTATCCATCTGAATTCCGGGGAATTTCAGATGGATAGGAGGGCTGCGGCAGTGCGCTTCAATGCCTCTGCCATATATAAAAATGCGCCTACTACAGGGCGCAGAGCGTCGCTTAGTAAGCGCATGGTTTAACGGTATTTCATTGTTACAATGTACTGTGAGTTCAGTTGCAAGGGCGAAAAAACCTATTGAAAATCCAAAGATTTTTTTGACCGTGTACCTCGGTCAATTACATCGAATTAAATGCGCTGCTCATAATCAGCAGCGATACGCAGAAATAACTCCAGCGCAGAAAAAATCCCTCCAATCCAAAAACCGGGATTGAGAGGGATGGCATGACAAAGCTCCCCGTCAAAACCTCGTTTTTTTTATTGGCGGGGCTGTTATTCTATTAAGTTCAGTATTCACCGAACTATCAAGCCACTTATAATTGAACGGACATGCCATTACCATCATGGCATAAATCAATATAATTATAGGTGGAGGTGAACTGCAAGTGCATAACCAACCTGAAACACTCAGCGTTATCCTGAAATTGGCGCGTGAAAAAGCGGATATTACCGTGGAAACATTAGCCGACAGAGTAGGAATAACCGAGCGATACTTATACCGCATAGAGAACGAGGATAAAAAACCAAGCTACGATGTTCTCTATAAGCTCATCCGCGAACTTTCTATATCGCCGGATTCGATTTTCTACCCCGAGAAGCCTTTTGAGGAATCCGAGGCAGAAAATCTCGTCCGTATGCTTCACGGTTGCGACGAACGATCCATCAAAATCATCAAGGCTACTGTGAAAGCCGCATTAGAAAGTCAGTCGAAAGAGTAGCCGAAAGGCTGCTTTTTCTTTTTCGTCCGTATTTTCATTCTTTTGCATAGCAGATACACAGAAAGTATGCACAGGGCAAACAACACGGCTAAGACAATGCCGCAAGAGGTCAGAATGCCGCTTGTCGGCAATAGCAGCGCCATTCCCTCTATGGGTAAGGCAAGCGACAGATACCTAAGTGGCTCCAAACCGACATACAGATAAAGCAAGGACGGCAGAAGCAGAGCGCCGCAGGCCGCGATATAGGCCGTTTCCATCCGTTTTACATGGGCGGAAATCAGCAGCGTCAACATTGCTCCGCAGAACAAAGCAACCCACCTGAACAGGTAAAGCATAATCAAGAAGCCGCCTATGGAACATGGCAGCGGGAAGTTTTCCAGCATGGCGAGATTCTGTACCGGCGCTCTCAAAGTGCCGGAAGTATATCCGCCTAAAAATGCGTGAAACTCCAGTCCGTAAACCACCGCCCAAATCCCTGTTGTCAAAATGGCAGCCAGAGCCATTTTTCTGCGAAGCAGGGTATTACGCCCGCGCCCGGTAGAGGCAAGAAGGTTTGCCATGCCGGATTGTTCCTCGTAGGCCATGCACCCGGCCAGCAGCAAAACCAATGTGAGCAACGACACCAGCGCCGCCTTTTGCTGGTTTTCCTGCGCTGCGCCGCCATAGACGCTTTCATAAGGCATATCTGCGACCAGCCACGGGACAAAGCCTTTTTGCGTGCCCTGCTCCCGCAGGGCTTCCGCGTGTTCCCGCACCGTGCGCAGGCCGTCAAGTTTCGTCTTTGCCGTCTCGCCCTCGCGGGCGTAAATATCAAACTGCGGATATTCTATTTCGCCGCGCTCGTACTGCTCCTTTGCGGTATCGAATGCGGCGATTGCCTCATCCAGCCCCGCCTGTATCTCGTCCATTCGCTGGAAGGTGCTGTCGGTGACGATTCCTTCCAGCTCGGCGGTGTACTGCCGTGCGGCGGCCTCCGCCGCGCTGTTTACGGGAACAGTGGCCGCAAAGGACAGTCCAACGGCCAGATAGACGAACAGCAGAACGACCACGAACCCCTTTTGAATAAACAGCGTCTTGTGCAGTTCCATTCCCAAGAGGCGTAAATGGCGCAGCCCTTTGTCCGTCAAGCTGTTCAGCCGGTAGGCGATCCGCCCCAGCAGGTCTTTTGCCGCCGCGGGCTTTTTATGGCAATGCACCGCAATGCAGACCGCCGCCGCCAGCAGACCAAGGGGAAGCAATGCGATTTGGGAGATACTCCGAATCCCCAGCGGAAAACCAAACAGGTCGATGTTCAAGTAATTTGTATAGAGGTCGGATAGGCTGATGTAGGTGAAAATATTGAAATACTTTAATAGGTTGAGGAAACTCTGCACCGGCAGGAAGGTGTAGAGGCTGTACTCCGCCGCCAGAATGCCCGCCGCCACGATAATGGTGTATTTCACGTTGTTGATTGCTGTAAGCAGCAGCCACAGCAGCAGGGCGATGAGAAAAGCGGCTGCGACCCGCAGCAGTATGTATTGGATTAAAAACTGTCCCACCGTACAAAGCACCGGCAGCTTGCCTAATATCTCCGCCGATTGCGCCGCCCGTCCCAAATCGTCCAGCCCGCCATACAGGGAAAAGCCCAGCACAAGGTTTGTCCCATAAAGCAGCAGGACGCTCACCGCTGACACACCGAATAGAATACCCACTCGCCGGAGTGCCAGCCGCAGGCGGCCGCGAGGCGCGGCGTGTACCACGCTCCACAAGCCTTTCTTTCGTTCCTCTAAAAAGGAAATGCAGATCAGCGCCAAGACCGCCAAAAGAATATAGTCGGTCATAGCAAAGCCTAAAAACGAATCCACCGCGCCGTCCGCGCCAAGTTCCAGTGATACGCCCTCCAGTCCGCCAAATTCCTCCGCTGTTTTGATGATGTTGCGGCTGGAAAAGCTGTTCGGGTCATTGAAAATAGAGAAGGACAGCATACTCTCTTTGTTTGCCTGTATGGAAGCCAGATAGCCGCCATAGCCATTGAGATAATCGAGCTGCCGCAGAAGATTGTCCGCCGCCGTATAATCAAGGCGCGCCTGCTCCAAGTCGATCTCATCGTTTTCAAGCTGCCGTATCAGTTCCGGCTGTTCCTCGCGGCATTTTTTCAAGGCTTCCTGTCCGAACAACCCGCCGTCCGTTTTAAGCAGCTCGCTTATCTCGAAAACCGTGTTTAATCTGTTCTTTTCCTGCTCCAAGGTTTCCGCCGCTTCGGGCAGCGGCATGACCTTGTATTTTGCCAGCCATTTTTGATAAACCGCATAGCTCTCTGCGCCGTCTGCCTTTGCCTGACCGCTTTCAAACGACCCGCCGAATCCAACGGAGATGGTGCCGGTAGACGGGCCGGACAGGTCAAGGCCAAAGTCTTGCGACCTCTGCGCGCCCAAAAATAAAATCCCATTGATGAGGAAAACCAGCAGGAGGCAGAGCGTCAAGCGGCGGTTGCCGAATATCCTTTTTAACTCTTTCATGCCGCGCCTCCTATTCTCCCAGATAATAGAGGTAAACATCCTCCAACGTCAGATGATCCTCCACATACTGCCCCTCGGCGGGGAGGTCATCGCCGATTACCCGCACCCAAGTTTCACCCCGCCGCTGGAACACATTGCCCACCTTGTAGCGCTCCTGCATACGCTCTAAATCCTCCGGCACACAGGGAAGTTCTTTTACCTTATCCGCGACGCTCTCCACCAAATCGCCGGGAGCAGCAATACCAACCATACAGCCTTTTTTCATCATCAGGATTTGGTCTGAAATGGATTCGATGTCGCTGACAATATGCGTTGCCAGCAGGATAATTCGATTGCGGGAGAAAGCGGAGATAAAGTTGCGGATACGGATGCGTTCTTTTGGATCAAGGCCAGCGGTAGGCTCGTCCAAGATAACCACCTTCGGGTCGCCTAAGAGGGCCTGCGCCAGCAAGACCCGCTGCTTCATGCCACCCGAATAGCCGCCCAGCTTTTTATGGCGCACATGGGAAAGGCTTGTCACCTCCAGCAGCTTGTCGATTTCCTGCGCCGCTTGCTTTTTGGGCAGGCCCTTCAAATCCGCCATGTAATAAAGAAAGGTCTGTGCGGTCATGTGGTCGTAGAAGCCCTGCTGCTGGGGCATATATCCGAGCAGCCTGCGGAATTTCTGTCCCAAAGCCAGAATATCCGTGCCGTTCCAGCGGATTTCACCGCCGTCCCGTTTCAGGTTATCGGTGAGTAAATTCATCATGGTGCTCTTGCCCGCGCCGTTTGCGCCGAGAATACCGTAGATACCCGGATCGAAGGTGATGGAAAGGTCGTTGAGGGCAAGCTGCTTGCCGTATTGCTTTTTAAGGTTTTTGAGTTCTAACTTCATATCTACCACTCCCTTAGCCGTAATATCCTGTCCAATCAAGCAGAGAGAGTTCGCCTGTTTCAAGGTCGATATAGGCAAGTCGCTCTTTGTTGGTGGCCTCTTGCGCGTTAGCTTCTACATCAGATACTTTCGTATTCCCATAGACAAACAGGAACAGCTTGCCGTCGCTGGCCCATAGCATTTGGATGTTGCTGACGGATTTTAAGTGCTTCCCCAAGTCTTTCAGCGAAAGCTCTTTGAGCAGGTTTCCGTCATAGTCATACATGAAGATGGTGTCCGCTTTGGTCTTATCCCTATCAAACAGACTTTCCAGATGATCCGGGTAGTCGTTAATGATGAAGATGTTATCGTCGTTAAAGATGGCAAAGCCGGATTCAGGGATTCTCTTGCTGACAGCCGCCACGCACTCGTTTTTACCACCATTTAGATCGTTGCGCCACAGGTCGTTGCCGGAAAGGTAGAAATAGAGGCTGCCGTCTTTGATATACCAGCCACGGGGATTTGTCCCGGTGCGGATGAGCGATACGCCTGTGGTTTCCCATTTTCCGACCTCGGCAGCGTCGGGGATTTGCCATACCTGCTTGAATTCCTTAGTATTCGTGTCGTAGCAGAACAGGGTGTCTTTTTGCGTTCTATCGCTCTGCGTGATATTTCCCATAAAATAGATTTTGTCGCCCTCGGCGCTAAACTTCCAATAGATGCCGTCGCCGGTGTTAGCTACACCATCCTCCGTGTTTTTTACTTCTCCAAACAGCTTTGTGGCTTTGCTCACGTCAGAGCCTAACGGAGCCATATACACCGCGCCAGCGTAATTGAAATACACAACGCCTCTATGAATGATAGCCTCGCAGGGCTTCCATTCATGTTGCTTTTGCTGCTGTAAGGCTTGTACATCCTTGCGGCTTGTTCCATCCGTATTCATGGAGAAAAGGGTCATAAGCCCAGAAGCTCCATTGTCGTTGTCGGAATTGTCGAAAAATACTTTGCCGTCGCTGTAATTCAGAGAGCTGGTATTCACCCAAGCATTACAGGTGGGATCAGCATGTTTGCAATCCGGCTTTCCGCACAGTACCGTCGTTTTGACAGATTTCTTGTCAATGTAGTAGAGCAAATAGTTATACTGGAAATACCAGCCCGTTTCCGTTTCACACATAGGGCCAAGCTGAAACCAGTCCGCCGTCTTCATGTGCTGCTGAAAATCTGTGGAGAGCGCGGAGCCGTTGCCGCCAGATTGTGCGGAGGGCAACTTGCCGCCACCAGTACCGCTGTCGCCGCAGGCCGCCAAGCTGAATGCCATAGCCGCCGCCAGTAAAATTGAAAGTAGTTTTTTCATTTTTGATTTGCCTCCTTAAAGTAATCGTGCTGATGTTTACCAGTCACATGATAAGCATAAGGGGCAAATCTAAAATGTTTCTAACATGGAGAAAAAATTAAAAAAGCAATGACTATGGCGGCATCATCGAAATCTGTAATAGGCGACATATTTTATCGTTATCATAAAGTAAGAGCCGATAACCACGATTTCTCGTGTGTTATCGGCTCTGCGTCTTAGCATCTGGCTCTTTAAGTTTTTCAAATATCAGTTCCATTTGATTTTGAGAATTGCTCCAAAGGGAAACGATATTTTGGGCAAAAAATTCCTTTGCCGTTTTCTTCTAATATAATATAAGCTTCCATTTTCTGAGTAGCCCCCTTGCTCAATCTAAAACAACAGACTTCTTCTTGCCCTTCTTGTTCTTCGGGTACTCTCTGATTCTGATAACAAAATCAAGATTAACCGCCTCAATAGAGCCATTATTTTCGATCAGGATGGCGCCATCACTGACTTCCTTAATCGTACCGCTAAACTGATGGTTGCTGTCAAACGCATAAATCAGGCATTCTTTTCCGATAAATATTTTTGCAAGTTCAATCATTTCTGTTTTTTCCTCCGTTTTCCTCTTTTTGATTACTTTCTTTGCTATTACAGACTTTTGATTGCGTAATAGAATAAATAAAACAATAAATACAACAATTATTGGTATGTAATATGAAATTTCCAATCTATCACCTCCTACAAGTAATTTTATCTGCCACTCGTTCGGGCGCATAATTCAACACAATCTCAATAAAAATAATGATTTTTATTATCTTCATGATATACCCTTATTTATTAAGGTCGTCGTTATCCTTCTTAGCAGAAGAATAACTCGCTATATTCGAGCAAAGTACAGCAATCATACAACAAAAAATGCTGACAGCGCTCGCCATGTTTTGCTTGTTCAAAACACAAAACAGAAGATTGATGGCTGATACGAACAGGGCGATTGATGAAATCACCAAAGCGATTTTTGTCGTTTTCAATTTGTTTTTCATTTACAGTTCCCCCTTCAAGCTTTCCCATTGCACAGCATAGGTGTTCTGGTGATTCGGTTACTTTATATTTTCATACCCACTGCAAACTGTGTCGCTCCTCTTTTTTCATAGTATTCTTTTAGGGTCTCTTCACAGAAAAATTGTCCGTGCAATCCATCGGCGTTGATTTTTTCTTTCAGCGCTTGAATCATCTGCGCGGCAACTCCCTGTTTACGGTATGGCTCCAATACTCCCAAGCCGCATAGATAAGCGTTTGTGACGCCATCGGAAATAATTCTTGCATTGCCAATCAATTTTCCACTTGAATAAGCGGAAATCATATAATAGCTTCCCGCAATCAAACGCTTCATTCCAACAAGGTCAAGTCCTAAAAAATCATTCCAGCCCATTTGATTATAAAAGTCCAACAGTTCCTTTTCCGCTGGCTTTTCTGACGCGTATATAAATTCCATACAACCCCTCCGTATTAGCTTCATAAAATGTGGATTTATCTGACACAAAATATATGTATTATCCACGTTCCGCCGTAGAAAATTGAGCAGTAATTTTTGCGCCTCCGTTGGTTGCGTTTTCCAATCGCAAATTGCCGCCGTGCTTTTCACAGAGCGTCCGGCAGATATGCAGGCCAAGGCCAAAGTGATACTCTTGCTTTTCGTTTTGTCCGCTGTAATAGGGATGAGCAGCCTTCAATAAATCCTTATCTGAAAAGCCTTTGCCATCGTCCGTCACGGTTATAGAAAAACTGTCTGCTCCGCGCGTACAACGAATAGCAACCGAGGATTTTGCGAAACGGGTGGCGTTGCTCAGTAGATTCTCATAAACCTGTATTACAGCAGACGGGTCGAGATGAAGGGTTTTGCTCGTAATGGGAGCCTCAAACGCGCAGGACAGACCACACCCTTTACAGAGAATCTCCGCCGATTCACGCAGATGCCCCAAGAAATCCTCAGTGGCAACCGATTCTTTCTGGATGGATAAATCCTCTAACTTCTGCACGGTATTCATGCTGTCCACAAACTGTTCCAGCCGCGAGACATGGGAGGACATGGTTTTGGCTGTATCGTAGACCTCTTTGGGCGGCAGCTTGCCTTCTGGCAGATATTTGAGCAGCATATCGGTGTAGCCTTTCAGAACGGCAATCGGTGTTCTCAAATCATGGGTATATGCGTCGTTGAGCTGCTTGCGCTCATCGATCATATGAAGCATTTTCTGATTGTTCTCGTCCAGCGCGTTTCTCATCTTTTCAAAAGCCACGCACAGCTTTGCCATTTCATCCGAGCCGGGATAGTCTAGCGTAAAATCCAACTCGCTTTCCGCAATACGCGCGGAGGCGTGATTCAAAAGGGATAATGGCCTTTTGAGCTTTGTAAAATAGAAAATCAATCCGCCTGCTGCGATAAGGATTGAATACCAAAAGATTGAGGCATATTTCTGCATGAAAGAATAAAACTGATACAGCCGCATGTCCTCGTCCGTGTAATCCTCAAAGTGATAATCAATGTTAATGGAGTACGTCACATTATCATTATCTGGAGTTGTATCCGAAGGATCATATTTCCCTGTCATGTATTTCCCTTGGATCGCATTGGCTTTTTGTGCAGCGGCTTCTGTGGTTTGACGGGAGCCGACTGACGCAACCAGCAGAGCCGCCACCATGATTAAAAACAACGCCAGCCATAGAGGGATACTCTGATACCATTTCTTTATTTTGACCATTTGTATCCACTCCCCCAAACTGTCTGAATATAGGGCTTGCAGTCCGCCTCCGCAAACTTGGCGCGGATTTTGCTGACATGCTCCATAATAACGCCCATATCCGCGTCGCTGTCAATATCCCATATGCTTTCAAAAATCCGATCCTTGCTGAATAGCTGGCCGGGGTAGGAAGAAAGAAGCTCAATGATTTCAAACTCCCTGTTCAGGAAGGGGATTTTCTTACCCTTAAAATATACCTCCTTCGCGGAGTAGTCGATTACAAGGTCATCGTCAAACTTCGTGCGGACGTTGTTTCCGGCCCGCCTTTCCTCTCGCCTGAGATGAGCTTCCACCCGCGCGCCCAGCTCGTCTATGGAAAAGGGCTTTACAACGTAATCGTCACCGCCCACGGCAAAGCCCTTCAATTTGTCGGTATCCTCGATCCGGGCCGTCAGAAAAAGGATGGGGCAGGAAACGAAGTCCCGGATCCGGCTGCAAACTTCAATCCCGTCAATATCGGGCATATTGATGTCTAACAAAATGAGGTCGGGCTGCTTTCCGGCTTTTTCAATCGCTTGCAGACCATTCTCCGCAACCATTACATAATAGCCGCCCAGCTCAAAATATCGCTTTAACATAGCAACCATGTCCTGCTCGTCGTCCACAATCAAAAGTTTCTTTTCCATGCTGCAAGCCTCCTTTGCACACAGTATAGGGATCGTTTCTAAATTATTTCTAAATTCCTGTTTTCTTTCTTTCGTCTATCTGCTGGCTTTTTTGCGTCCTTTGGAATCGCCCATACATATCCGAAGCGTTCCGCGCCGGGAATGCGGTCTGTTTCGCACAGCTTATGTACGCGGCGTTCCGAAATGCCCCATTTTTCAGCGGCTTGCTTTACCGATATGTAATCCATCTCTCAAGCGCCTCCTGTAATCTGTTGCTTCTATTATATACGAAACTCCGTACAATAGCAAATGTGCGATTTGGTGTGTTCTTCGGCGAATTATGTACCAGCCGCCTATACGGGCGGCTGATTTTTTAGTAGGCCGGTGTGCCGTAGCCGAGGATTTCATAGTAGCCGATGGGGTAGTTCTTTTGACGGCAGGCGTCGCCGGAGTTGCCTTCGACGGTGTAAATCCTGCCGTTCTCGACCTTGTAGCCTGCGCGGTTTTCTGCGCCGCCTTTGCCGCCTGCTGCGTGGTTTTGATGGTGGTCTTTGCTGTTCGCTCGGCGGTCTTGACCGTTTTCCGGGCGGTTTTCACCGTGCCTTTGGCGGTGGATTTTGCCGTCTGCTTAATGGTCTTTCCGCCCCGATCCACCGTTTTAATGGTTTTCTTGGCGCTTGGGGCAGAGCGCCGGACACTTTCAGCCGCTTTGCGCCGGGCTTGTTTTTTGGGCTGGTCGGCAGCGGCCCGCCGCGTCTGGATATACTCCTTTGCTTTGGAAATATTCTCTTTGGTGGTTTTAACGCCCTTGCGCCCCTGCTTGTCAAATTGATGAACAGCCTCACGCGCTGCGGAATCCACACCGCCCGAAACACGGTCAGCCGCATATTCGCCCGGTGAATTTTCCTCGGCAAAGGCGCTGTGTTCCGCCTTATCCTTTGTGCGGACATAGGCATTTTTCATGCGTTCTCCGACAACGGCAGCTTTATCAATGGTCTTTACTGTCCCTTTGACGACATCCCGCGTCTTAATCTTCGGCATTTTCGCTCACCTCCCATCCGCACCGCGCCAATTCCGCCTTCAATGCCGCAAAGAAAGCACGGCTGCGGAGCTTCCCGCCCTGTGCCTGCCACGCCTTTTCAAAATCAAACCGAGCAGCAAGCTCACGGACGGAATAATCCGCGCGAAACTGCCGCCATGTGGTTTCATCCCATTTTTCGAGCTGCCGCCACAAATCCGGGAAATGCTCATACAGCTTTCGCAGCTCTGCAAGCCCCTGAAGCGGACAGCACCAGCAGGAAACGCGGTCAAACAGTTCATACAGGCCGCCCCATGAAAAGCCCCGCTTGTAGCAGTAGGAAAGACAGTCTTTTTCTGTCATTCCCCAGTCCACAAGCGGGTAACTTTTTTCCTTGATCCGTTTTGCTTCATCGGCGGCAATCCCCACATATTCGATTACCGTGTGTTCCTCTTTCAGATACAGCCGTCTTATTTGATTTATCGGACGATGAGCCTGGATGGCCTGATTCTCATATTTGGCTTGCTATTCCTCGTGTCCAGCCGCATCCATATGGATAAACGCCTGGGAATGAAAAATTTGTTCATGGCGATGCCGATTCGTAAAGGCCAGTATGTAGCGGGTAAGCTGCTGGGCGGGATCCTTTTTACCTTCTCGGTTATCACCATTTTTCTTTCGCTGAATATGGCGATTTACATCTTTTGTACGCCGTCAAAGCTGCCGCTTATTGAATATATCCTGCCTCTGCTAAAGACCGTCGTTATCTGCGGTCTCCCCATCAGCTGCTTTATCGGATGCTGTGCGGTTCTTCTTCCCGCCTTAATGGATATTCGCCTCTTTTACCTCTTGTTCTCCGTCGTTTTTATTATCAACGCAATGGCGGTGGGCTCTGACAATGAGATGCCGTTTTACTTAATTACTTCGGGTGATTTACTGAAATTGATATGGCAGCACCCAAAGTTTGTATTTGACAATTTTAGCAGTGTTTTAGCTAACCTCAGCTTTTTGCTGGGTTGTGGCTTATGCTCCGTCATGCTCGTGATGGCGAACAGAAAATTTTGGAGGGCGGAATAATGCGGCGGGTTATTTTGGAAAAAAAGATTATAGGAAATAATCCGTTATGGATTTCTATCAGCCTTGTTCTGGTATTTATCCTGATTTCTTTTCTGGGTGGTGACTTGATAAATTTCAGCATTCTCGGTTTTGAGGTGATTTTTCCATTCTATTCTATGCTGCAATCGCCGTTGGGGAATGGGGGAAATTCAAATCAGACGCAAATTATGACATCATCGCTTCACAAAGCAGGTCAGTCTTTGGGTGGGTATTCTATCGCTTCCTTACGATATTTGGACTAATCAGCAGTTTTGCGGTTGTGGGAATGCTTTTTACATCTCTGATACGAGGGGAAATGCCTTGGGGAGAGATGGCTTTTACGTATTTCCCCCGGGCTTTGTTTCTTTCAAGCCTTGCCCTGCTGTGTTCCCTTGTTTTTTCTGCGGAACATATTGCTACCATGATTTGCGGCACCGTATGGCTGTTGGCAATGCTTCTTCGGAGACTTCTTCGCTTCAAGTATGTGGAATATGTTTATCTGTTTATACGCTTTGCCAGAGATTAAAATGGTAATTGGATGATCAACAAAATGATTCTGCTCTTTCTATCTATCATTCTTTGGGGGGCAATCTATTGGCTCTGTCAGAAAAAGCACCGATAAACAATAGAGTGGACTCAAGCAAATACAACGCAAGGCAAGCCTGTAACTTGCCGATATGGGCCAGTTCACCTTGTGTGGATTGGCCCGTGGGAAAGTAATCATATTATTATGCACATGCGGGGGCTTTTTTCCACCCGAATTTATGGTATCTGTGACACAGCTTGCGGCGGCCTACCCCGAAAGGATAGCAAGAAATACTGAAAGTCCGTCTGTCTTCGTTTCGTTGGAAACAAGTGGAGATTGACAAATGAAATCTACTATGGTAGACTGTAATAAAATCTACACCGGTAGTCTAAGGAGGCGGTCTTATGGAAATTAAGCTACACGACGCGGAGCTGAAAGTGATGGATGTGATCTGGAGCGAGGGAACGGTCAGCGCCAAACATATTTATGAGACTCTCAAAGAAAGATTCGGTTACAGCCGCAGCGCCACCTATACCCTGATTAAGCGGTGCATCGACAAAGGGGCCATTGAGCGCGTCGAGCCGGGATTCTTATGCGAGGCGCTGGTAAAAAAGGAACAAGCGCAGGAACTGGAAACCAGAGAGCTGATTAACAAGCTGTACGACGGCTCGGCCGACAAGCTGGTGGCCTCCATTTTGGGAAAGCGGGATTTGTCTCACGAGGAGATTGAGCGCTTGCGAAAAATAGTAAAGGATTGGGAGGATTAGTATGACCTTGTTTTCTATACAGATGCGGGCCACCCTCCTGATCCTGCTCATTGTGGTGCTCCGTTCGCTGTTTCTCTATAAGCTGCCGAAAAAGGTATTCCTGGGCCTGTGGGCGCTGGTGCTGCTCCGGTTGTTTATTCCCTATACTGGCAATCTGTCACTGGGGGTTTCCATACCGAGTATTGAGCAGATCTGGCTCGCTTTGCTCCCGGTTTCGGGCAGAATGCCTGGCGCTCAGACCATCGACACGGCAAATGACAGTATGGTGTTCACCGCCTATTCGGTGCCAACCTTCCTGATATGGATTTGGCTTGCGGGCTGCTTGGCTCTGGCCGCATGGTTCATCATCAGCCACCTTCGCGGCAAACGGCATTTCCGGTTTGCCTATCCCGCCGAAGCGGAGGCCGTGGAGCGTTGGATGAACGCGAACCGAATTCGGAGGAAGGTACGGGTTATGGTCTGTCCGGAGCTGTCCTCCGCCTTGACCTACGGTATATTCCGGCCCGTCATCCTGCTGCCCACCACAATGGATTTAAGCGATACCGACCGTCTTTCTTTTGTCCTATCCCACGAGCTCACGCACATCCGGCACTTTGATGTTTTGTGGAAATGGATTTCCGCTCTTGCGCTCTGCCTCTCTTGGTACAACCCCATGGTTTGGGCCATGCACATCCTGATGGGCCGGGACTTGGAGCTGCATTGCGACGAGTGCGTGCTGAAAAAACAGGGAATCACCAAAAAGAGCAAATCGGAGTACGCCATGGCGCTGCTCTCGCTAGCCGAGGAAAAGAGCACATCGTTTTCCATGCTCAGTCATTTCGGCCAGAGCGCCACTGAGGAGCGCATTTTGTCCATAATGCACAGCCGGTACGCACCAGCTATGTTCATCGGACTCGCGCTGCTGGGGATTGCGATTTTAGCGCTGCTTAGCTTTTTATCGTTTGTCATGGCAGACGGCGTGGCGTTTACACTTCCAATACAGTAAAGGAGATCAACCATGTACCTGTTGAAAAACGCCCTGAAAAACCTGGGCCGGAATAAGGGGCGTAATATCCTTGCAGACCTGATTACCTTGGCGATTATTCTCGCCGTCTCCGTTTCCATCGTAATCAATACCACGGTGGATTCCGTCACCAAGGACTACAAGTCGCGGTTCGGCGCGGAGGTGACCCTGTTTCTCAATACGGAGATCGCCAAGCGGCACACCAACATCCAGTATCCCACGGCGCAGCAGCAGATGGAAATTGCCAAATCCGACCTGCTGCAAAAGACGGACTATGAAAGCACCCTCTCCGTGGCGCTTCAAGATTTGGAGGCGCTGGGAGGCACAATGGGCGGCAACGCGGGCCTTTCCGGCGCGGACGACATATCGCCCAACGCGAGGGTGAAAGCGACCTCCACCCGCATATCAGCGAGGACTTTGCTAACGGCAGCCGCTCGATTGTAGAGGGGCGGGCTTTCCAAAAGCCAAACGAGTGCCTGATCAGCGAGGAGCTCCCGCAGCTCAACGGCCTGTCCGTGGGCGATCAAATTACCGTCACCAACACAGCGAAAGATGCCCTTCTGCCTCACACCTTCACTGTCTGTGGGATTTACCGGGATAACCTTCCGGAGGCCAGCACCGGTTTCAATGTCCCGCAGCTCCACCGGGGCAATGAGATTCTCACCGATCTGGACACCGCCTTGGGGATGGAAATGTACGAGGCGCGGGGTGTGCTGAACGCCACCTATTTTCTGAAAGACCCCGGTATGCTGGATGCCTTCCAAAGGCACGCGGCGGAGAAGGGGTTAGCGCCCTACTACCGCGCCACCACCGACGAGGCCGCCTACAACAAGATTGTCGGCCCGGTGGAGGGTATCTCCAAAATTGTAACCATCTTTCTGGTCGTGGTCTTGGTTTTCGGCGGGGTCATCCTGCTGTTCCTCTCGGTGATGGCTGTCCGGGAGCTCAAGTATGAAATCGGTGTTCTGCGAGCCATGGGGATGAAGCGCGGCAAGGTGATTGTGGGCATGGTCTGCGAATCGCTGATGATCGCCATCCTATGCCTGACCATTGGCCTGGCGCTCTCCACCACGCTTTCCCAGCCCATCGCGGATACGTTGCTGGAGGATCAAATCCGCATTGCCGAGGAGCAGCGGCAGAACACCGGAACGATGGAGCTGATCCCCGGCGCGGAGGAACAAAACACAATTTCTGAGATTTCGGTGCGGCTGACCCCGCAGGCCATCGGGCAAATCGGCGGTTTGGCGCTGGTGCTGGTTTTGATTTCTTCCATGGCGGGGATTCTCTACATCACGAGATTTGAACCGATGAAAATCCTTTCGGAAAGGGGCTAACCATGAATATCTTATCGTTGCAGAATGTGACCTATCAATATGAGGGTACAAAGAAATCCGTTTTGAAGGACATCCACACAGATTTTGAGACCGGCGCGCTCTATGGCATCATGGGCAAATCCGGAGCGGGAAAGAGCACGCTGCTCTCCCTGATTTCCGGTTTAGACCTCACAACCAGCGGCCTCGTATCCTATGGCGGCAAGGATATGCGGCAGCTTGACCGCGATCAATACCGCGCCCGAGACATCGGCGTGATTTTTCAGGGCTACAACCTGCTTACCAATGCCACGGCGGTGGAAAACATTGAGCTTTCCATGCATATTTCAAAGGCGAAGGTGAAAAACAAGCGCAAGGCCGCCTACGCCATGCTGGAACGGGTAGGCATCGACCTGGAAACCGCCGATAGGAAGGTTTTGAAGCTATCGGGCGGCGAGCAGCAGCGGGTGGGGATCGCCCGAGCGCTCTCCCATGACCCGGCTCTGATTATCGCTGACGAACCTACCGGCAATCTGGACGGCGACACCGAGGAGAACATCATGGGCATCTTCCGGGACATTGCTCACGAGCAGGGCAAGTGCGTCATCATCGTCACCCATTCCGACAAGGTGGCCGCGCACTGTGATTTCGTACATTATCTGGAAAAAGGCAGGTTGAAGTCTGCCGATAGCCATTGAAAAAGCGCCATTAGCGCCGTTAGGATGAAGAAAGGAGAATCCCATGAAAGCAGTCTTAACAGAACACCTTTCAAAAACATACGGCTCAGGTAAAAAAGCTGTGGATGATATAGGCATTGCCCTTGAACTGGGCGAGGTCTTCGGGTTTTTAGGCCCGAATGGCGCGGGAAAGACCACCACCGTCAAATTGCTCTGCGGTATGCTTGCGCCCACGCAGGGAAGCTGCCGGGTGTTTGACATCGACCCTTCCAGGAACCCGGAGAAACTGCATCGGGTATCTGGAGTCGTCACGGAACACGCGCAGATGTACGACTATATGACAGGGCTTGAAAACCTGATTTTCTATGGAACTTTATTTGGTATGGACGCTGCCGAAAGCAAAAAGCGCGGGGCTGAGCTTTTGGAGCGGCTCGACCTTCTGGACGCTGGGAACCGAAAGCTGGCGGCCTACTCCACCGGTATGCGCCAGAGGCTCTCCCTTGCCCGCGCAATGATTCACCACCCCAAGATATTGTTCCTGGATGAGCCGACTTCCGGGCTTGACCCGGAAAGCGCGCAAAATGTGAATCGCTTAATCAGAGAGCTTGCGGACGAGGGCGCGACCATTTTTCTATGCACGCACCAGCTGCGGTATGCGCAGGAGATCTGCACTACCTATGGGCTGATTGACGAAGGCGCCTTATTGGCGGCAGGGACCCTTGAGAAACTCCGGGAGCTGATTTTCTCCGGTGTTCGGGTCATCATGAAAGCTGATCGTTTTCCCAAAGGGCTGAATAGCCGGGCCGTCGGCAATGGGGCCTATGAAATCACGGTGGATTCAGAGGGAGAAATCCCGCTGCTCGTCAAACTAATTGTGGACTCCGGCGGTGATGTGTATCATGTTTCGGCTGAAAAGATGTCTTTAGAGGAGATTTACTTTTCTCTAATCGACCGGCGCAAAGCGGGAAAGGAGGATGAAAAGCATGAATAAAATGCAGCTTGCCCTTATGAAAAAGGATATTCGCGGCGTTACCTCCAATAAGCAGGTGTTCTCCGTGATGTTGATCGTTCCGCTGGCGCTGACCATCGTGCTGCCGTCCATCTTCGTGTTCGTCTTGACGCTGGTTCCGGACGCGGCCTCTGACCTTGAGAAGCTGCTGGATATGTTGCCCCTCCAGCAATCGTCAGGGAGCGTGGAGCAAAGTATCCTGTGGCTTTTGCTCAATAAAATCATGCCGGTCTTTTTCTTGATGATTCCCGTTATGTCGTCCTCAGTCATGGTGGCAAGCTCCTTTGTGGGAGAAAAGGAAAAGCGCACGCTGGAAACCCTGCTTTACTCACCGCTCACCTTAAAGCAGATATTCCAATCCAAAATACTGGCCGGCTTTTCGATTAGCATGATCGTCTCTTTCATTTCCTTTGCGGCGATGGTCGTCGTCATGGAAGCCGAGGCACTGCTGCTCACCGGAAGCGCGATTCCGCCTGACCCCAGCTGGCTGATTGTGATGCTGTTGATCGGGCCAGCCATCTCTTTGGTTGCAATCAGCATTACGGTCCGCGGCTCCGCAAAAGCGCAGACGATAGAAGAAGCGCAACAACGCGCCGTATTCCTGGTTTTTCCGATCATTGCCCTCATCATCGGGCAGTTTACAAGGGTAATCATGGTAAGCGCCTGGATTCTTTTGGCGCTGAGTCTCGTCCTGGCACTGTTGGCCGCGATTCTCATGAAAGGGTCTGTCAGAAAATTCACCTATGAATCGTTTTTTAAATGAGGATAGGGCGAAAACAAAAAGGTAAGGGCATCTGGTGGTTCGCCTTCTTGATAGAAACGCCAGCAGGCTGGCAATACTTTACACGATATGAAAAGGAGAAAATGAACATGGCAAACAAACAACCATCCGTAATGGATTTACTGATCGAAACGCACGAGGGGCTGGAACGGCAAGGGCCTGGCAGCCCTGAGATGACACGCAAGGCATTGGACTTTCTTGATAATTTGGATCAAATCTCGCACGCGGCGGATTTAGGCTGTGGAAGCGGCGGGCAAACCATGGTGCTCGCACAGCATCTGACCGGAGCCATCATCGGCTTAGACCTGTTCCCCGACTTTATCCATGTACTGAATGAGAACGCGCAAAAGCAGAATATTGAGGATCAGGTAAAGGGCGTTGTCGGTTCCATGGATGACCTGCCCTTTGAAAAAGAGGCTTTTGATCTCATTTGGTCGGAGGGCGCGATAGACAACATTGGCTTTGAAAAAGGGCTTGCGCATTGGCATGGCTTTCTCAAAAAGAACGGTTACATCGTTGTGTCATGTCCCTCGTGGCTCACAAAGGAACGGCCCGCCGTCATTGAAAAATTCTGGTCTGATGCCGGGAGCGGATTGGATTCGATTGAGCATAATGTTGAAGCCCTGCAAAAATGCGGCTATCAGTTTATCGCTTCCTTTACGCTGCCGGAAACCTGCTGGACGGACAATTACTTTATTCCACGCGAAGCGGCGCTCAAAGGTCTTTTGAAAAAATATCCCGGAAATGAGACCGTGGAAGCGTTTGTCGCGGAGAACCGGGATGAGGTGGAGCTGTATGCAAAGTATAAGCAGTATTATGGGTACGTCTTCTATATCGGCAAGAAAATATAGCGAAAGAGGGTTCATATGAAAATTGAAACATGTGAAAAAGAGTCTTTTGTGGTAATCGGAAAAGGGGGTTCTACCTCGGATGGCGCGGGATTTATCCAGCGGTTATGGGATGACGCAAACTCTCATTTTGGCGAGGTTCAGCATCTGGCTAAAAAAGATGAAAACGGAGCGATCTGCGGGGTATGGGGCGTGATGTCTGATTTCACGCGCTCATTCAATCCATGGGAGGATTTCAGCAGGGGCCTTTATCTCGCCGGGGTAGAGTGTGAAGCAGATGCGGATGCTCCCGACGGCTGGACAAAGTGGACGATTCCCGGTTACGAGTATATTTATGTTGAGAATGAAAATGAAACCACCTTTTCGGCTGTGATCCAGTACCTGAAAGACAACCATATCACGTTGGCAGGCGCCGTTCATGACTTTACCTGCCCGCAAACGGGGATAAACTATATGTTTTTCCCTATCAGTAAATTGTAGAACATCTCTGTGAATGGAGGCTATGAAATGAATAAGTACGAAGAAGCCATGAAGCATCTGGACGAAAAGCTGGGCCACAAGGACGGCCTGATTTCCCTGTCCACCATCGCGCTGGAACCGGGAGCCAACGGCAGGAGCCGTCCCGCCGCCCGCCTTGTGGACGCGTATTATGAGGACGGAGCGTTCTATATCGTTACATACGCGACCTCGGATAAGATGCTGCAGATCGCTCAAAATCCCGAAGTGGCCGTTTGCATCGTTGTCGAAAACTTCACGGCTGACGGTATCGGTGAAAACCTGGGATGGGTGTGCGACGAGAAGAATGTGGAGATGATGGAGAAGCTGCGCAAAATTTTCGCCGAGTGGTACTACGAGGCGAACAATGATGAAGACCCTAACACCTGCCTGCTGCGCGTCCGCTTAACCAAGGGCCTTTGGAATGACGCGCACAAAGGGATCAGAAATGAGATTGATTTTGTCAATAAGACGGCGACTTGATCTGAAGTAAATCAATACAGCGGCAATCGACCCCAAGGAGGAGTCAATATGATTGAAATCAAGAATTTGACATTCAGTTACACCAAGCAGCCCTTTATCACCGACATGACGTTCTCTGTGGAGAAGGGGGGAGATATTCGGCTTCTTGGGCCCCTCCGGCGCGGGAAAAAGTACGCTGCAAAAAATCCTCACCGGCTTGCTCCCTCACTATGGCGGAAGCGCCAGGGTGTTTGGCAGAGAGGTGAAAAAGCAGGGCAAGGACTACTATGAGCGCATCGGCATCGACTTTGAATTTCCCACCCTGTACGAGAAGCTGACCGCACGGCAGAATCTCACATTTTTCGGTTCCCTGTATCGGAAACCGCCCCGTGATGTGGACGCGCTGCTCGAAAGCCTGGAGCTGACCCACGACGCGGATCAAAAGGTAGGCGATTACTCCAAAGGCATGAAAAGCCGGTTGGGCTTTCTGCGCGCTCTTATCAATGACCCTGACGTGCTGTTCCTCGACGAGCGGACCAGCGGTCTTGACCCGGCAAACGCCCGCCTCATGAAGAACATAATCCTGGAGGAAAAAGAAAAGGGCAAGACGATCATTCTCACCACCCACAATATGTACGATGCGCAGGAGCTTTGCGACCGGGTGGCGTTCATTGTTTCGGGGCGGATCGTGGCGCTGGATACGCCTCACGCCCTGGTGATGGGCCGGGGAGCCGGGACGCTTACCTACACCTGGATGGAGAACGGCGTGGAAAAAACCGGCGAATGCCCTTTGCCGAAGACCGGCGAGGACAAGCGCCTTCTGTCTCTGATACGGGAAGGGCGGCTGCTGACGGTTCACTCCGCCGAGCCGAATCTGAATGATATTTTTATGGAAGTAACCGGGAGGTCGCTGCTATGAGAATCTGGAAGCTGACCGCCGGGGATGTCCTCCTTGACTGACGGCGCTGGTGGAATAGCGGGCCTGAGGACGATATACGTCTCCCCCTGTCGGCAGCGGCAATGCGGAAAGGGGTGTATAGAGCGTTGCAAAAACGCAAAAAGGAGGGTGATCCCCATGTTCTAACCGGAACGCGGCGGCCCATCCTGCCCGTGCCGATCCGGGACACCCCTTAACGGCATCAGATCGAGGCGTTCAATTTTGTCTGCGCCCTGTTCGGCCTCGTGGCAGGGGGTGAGCGGGATGGAGCTAGCGACGGTGACATGCGCCCTGTGCGGGCGGAGCTTCGAAAAACCGGCCCGGAGGGTTCGGGCGCGTAATTCCTGCTGCGCCGCCCATGCCCGGAAATGGAACGCCCAGCGGCTGGCGGACTACAATCGCCTTGAAAATCCCCTCAACCAGCCGGGCGGCGTGGTATCCAACCGGCGTAAGCGCCGGGAAGCCCTGTCCGGCACCGGCGAGGGCAAGGCATACCGCAAGTTTTACGGCAGGCACGAGCACCGGGCGGTGGCGGAGGCCATGCTGGGCAGGCCCCTGCGGCCCGGCGAGGTGGTACACCACTGGGACGGCAACAGGCGGCTCGGGGTCCCCGACAAATCAAAGATTTGTTGGGGTGAGGGCAACGACCCCGCCAATCTCGAAGTCCTCCCGTCGCAATCGGAGCATGTGAAGGCACAGCCCCATTCCTTATTCCCTTACTGAGCTTTTGTCAACATTGAAGTCAATGGATACTGAAATGATTCTGGGAGCGCGAGCAGGATCCGAAAAACAAGGTGCATACTATGGGAAACTGACGCGATTTATACAAAGACTTGAAGCTAAACAATCTGATAAACGTCTAAATTTTATGTTTAGCCAAGATGAGAACCTTTTAATATATTAATATATGGAGTCACTGTGCCGTAAACTCATGCAACCTGCAAATAACGGCACAAAAGGAGTAAAGATCATTGATTTTTCAGAAGTTCCATCGGACGTACTTCCACTTATTGTTTCTTTAATTGCGAGGCTGATATTTTCTGTTCAGCAATGGTCAGATTCTGAACAGCGACATCCAATAGCTATATTTTGTGACGAAGCCCATCTCTATATTCCGGCTGCGACGGATAGGAGCATCGACTCAGCGAGTTTAGAAACCTTTGAACGCATTTCCAAAGAAGGTCGTAAATATGGAGTTGTATTGGTCGTGATCTCTCAAAGGCCCTCGGAAGTCAATCGTACCGTATTGAGTCAGAGCAATAATTTTATTGCTATGCGCTTGACTAACGTGGATGACCAAGCAGTAGTGAAGAGGCTACTCCCAAACAGTTTTGGCGATTACGCAGATATGCTTCCCATATTGGATATTGGAGAAGCCCTTGTTGTTGGGGACGATAGTCTCCTCCCGGGCAGGATAAAGGTATCTGAGCCAAATTTAAAACCAAGAAGTGCAACTGTGGATTTTTGGGATGAATGGTCGAAGGACACCCCCTCTGTTGATATACCATCGGCTATTGAAGCATTGAGAAAACAATCGAAGCAGGCGTAAACCTAACTCTGTCTGTGTATAAGGCTGTTATGCATAAATATTAGGCGGTTGAAACGCACACCCTATTTCAAAGCATAATCTTCTGTTTATAACTGCCAAATTCTATTGATAATTGTCGCTTTAGACAAGATATAAATCTGTTTTTGTCTTGTATAGATGCGTTGTATACCTTGGGAAAAATCAAATTATGTAACGAAAGCGGGATGATAGAATATGTTAAAGCAAATTAAGTGCGATAGATTCAGACTGCCAACTGTTAATCGAATTCATAACTTCTTATGAGTGAATATCTACCCGAAAACAGAAGGTAACACATTATACAGCGTGCAAACGGCATGTGACCAGCAAAACTATGTGCTGGGGGCAAGCCTAAACGCAGGTAATATGCACGATAGCGTTGCCTTTGCCTATACTCTAGGATAATTTTGCCCTTGCCGCGCTCTTGGACTTTGATACCTCCGGAAGATGTTTATACCATAGAATTGCGGTAATTGAAACTGCTATTATCCATATATGTATTTGCGTAAAATATAATACTACGCACGCAATACTGCAGATAAAAGAACTGGCAATAATCAGTTTAGAGTGGTTGCGTCCAAGGAATGGAAGCATAACCAATATTGCTGCAACCCACAAAACTATAGCCTTATAATCGGGGAACAGTCCAAGCATTGAGCCAAAGCTAGCGGCTATCGCTTTTCCGCCATGAAACCGAAAGTACGGGGGAAAGGCATGACCAAGAACCGGCGCTATAGCGGCAGGTATCAGCGCCATACCGTCCAATCCTCCGACAGTTATTGCCAGCTTTACGGGAACCGCGGCTTTAATAACATCCAACAGGACGCACAGCAGGCTGGTCAGCAAACCGCATGCTTTGAATGCATTGGCGGCGCCAGGATTTTTGTCTTCATTAAAATCCCTGACGTCTTTATTAAATAATACCTTAGGGATAAGGTAGGAAAACAGTACTCCGCCGGAAAGATAACCTGCGGCAGCCCAAAGCATTACATTGATTGCGTACACCGGTTTTCCTCCTAACTTTTCCTTAAATGCCCAATCACATATTGCGCTATTCTAACTCCGGAATCGCGCTGAACCCCCGTAAGTTGAGCCGCCATCATATCGCGCCTCAACTTTTCATCACGTAGCAACTGCTTTGTGTAAGTAACCGCAGTTTCCACGTCAGCAGCATAAAGCGCAAGCCCATGGCTGGATAAATACTCGGAGTTTTCGGTTTCAACGCCATTTATCGGGTTAACTACTACATATGGAATACATTTTGTTATCACTTCGGTGGAGGTAAGTCCGCCCGCCTTAGCAAGTATAATGTCGGCCGTATCCATCAGAGGATACAGCGGTGAGACCAAGCCTTTTATATATATATTGGAATTTCCTCTGTAGCGGTACCGCAACCGCTCGTATAGCTTTTGGTTGGATCCGCAGACTACCGTAACCTGAACGCCATTAAGCGAATTGATAAGTGAATCGGCCACGACATCTAACTTTCCCGCTCCCATGCTTCCGCCAATAAGCATGACATGGGGAACGTTTCCGTTATAACCATATCTCGCCTTTGCTTCGCCAAGGGGCAATCGTTTAGAGCATGCGGGGCTTACAGGAATACCATAAGGCCTAAGTTTGTCCCGACTAATGCCATGAGCTACAAAAAGGTATGTAAGGGACTCATGGGGAGTAAAATATTCGTCAAGCTCCGTATCCTCCCAAAACGGTTGGCAGGTATAGTCCGTCATTATGCCCGCAGTGTACGGCAAGCTACCTAGGTTTCGTTTTATATAGGTAAGCTCATGGGCGCAAAACAAATGAGAGGTAATTATTGCATCCGGATTATATTGAAGTATATAATCATATAGTTTTTTTACGCCTATTGTATTTGCTAAATAAACTACGGACTTGTGCTTAGGTGTGCTTATGAGCCTGCCCGCCTTATATAGAAAACCAAATACGCCTGGAACATGGCGTACTATAGATACATATGTTGCTTCGGTTATATGAGAAGCACGCCTGTTTATAAGCGCGAGGCTATCCTCAAGGGAGACAGAGCAGCCTAACTGCCTGAATGCTTCCATTACAGCGCGAGCAGCGGAATTGTGTCCGCCGCCCGTATTAGTGGTGAGCACAAGGATTTTCATAATTTCTCAGGATCACAACCTTTAAATTTAATCTATATCATTCTATCATTATGCCGATATGTGCGCAATAATAGTTTAATTAAAACAAAATATTCGAACTTGTCGTTTGTATATCTCACAAAGAAAAAGGCGGGTTACAGCCCCGCCACAAGCTGTCAAAAAAACTCTGGGATTGTCAAGGGCCGCGGCCCTTGACTTTAGATCCAGCTCTGACGACATGCGCGTCAGAGCTGGATCTAAACCGTGATGTTTTCGTTCTTTGCGGGTTTTGCCGCACGGGAACCCAAAGGGCGAGAGGCAAAACCCGTAACCTCGAAAAGTGGCTCAGCCGCTTTTTTGACACACTGAGGCGGGGTTACAGTCCCGCCGGCCAGCTTATTTAGATAATTCTCCCAGCCTTATTTTGAGCTTATCCATAAGTTTCTTATATGACTCCAGTTTTTTCCTCTCCTCATGAACCACTTTCTCAGGCGCCTTGGACATAAAGCCATGATTGTTCAGCTTGCCTTCAGCGCGCGCAACCTCGCCGCCGACCCGCTTAATCTCCTTATTGATCCGTTCGATTTCTTTGGATACATCTATCAGTTCATCCAGAGGAATATACGCCGTTGCGAACTTCGAAACAACGCTTACCGCATTTACATGCACGCCCGTTTTATCCTGCTGTACCTTAACCTCATGGGCTGAGGCAAGCCGCATGAAGTATATCGAGGCGCTGTTGGCAATGTCCAAATTATCCTTTTGCGTTACCAACACGATTGACGTACGCCTTGAAGCCGGCACATCCATTTCGGCACGGGTATTGCGTATAGCGCGTATAAGCTCCATAATTTCTTCAGCGGACGAAGCGTCCCCGACAAAATCGAATGCCGGATTTGCTTTTGGCCAGCTTGAAATCATTATGCTGGCATCCGACTTCGGAAGGTTTTGATACAATTCCTCGGTTATAAACGGCATAAAGGGGTGAAGAAGCTTCATGCTTGAACCTAGAGCATGTATAAGCACTGCAAGCACATTGCGCTTTTCATCCGTGTTTTGGCCATAAAGCCTTGGCTTTGCCATTTCAATATACCAGTCGCAAAATTCGGACCAGATAAAATCGTATATCTTTTGAGCCGCCAGGTTCAGGTCAAAAGAGTCAATGCTGGCCGTAACCTCGCGTATCACCGAGTTTAGCCTGCACAGTATCCATTTGTCGGCAATGTCTAGCAGGGATACGTCGATTTCACCGATGTCTTCATCCTCGGCATTCATTATTACAAAACGCGTAGCGTTATAAACCTTATTGCAGAAGTTGCGGGCGGCCTCAACCTTCTTTATCTGAAAGCGCATGTCCCCTCCAGCGGCCGTGCCGGTTATAAGGCTGAATCTAAGTGAATCGGCCCCATAATCCCGTATTATTTCAAGCGGGTCGATTCCGTTGGCAAGCGATTTTGACATCTTGCGCCCCTGTTCGTCCCTCATGATGCCGTGAACGTAAACCGTATCAAACGGGCGCTCCCCCATGATATGCTTGCCAAACATGATCATCCGCGCAATCCAGAAGAAAATTATATCATAGCCTGTTACCAGGGTATTAGTTGGATAGAAATATTCCAGTTCTGGCGTCTTGTCAGGCCATCCTAGCGTTGAAAACGGCCACAGGCCCGATGAGAACCAAGTGTCCAGAACGTCTTCATCCTGATGTACGTTTCCGCCGCACTCCGGACAGCGCTGTGGAGCTTCTTCTTGAACTATTGGGGTGCTGCACCTCTCGCAATACCATGCCGGAATGCGGTGCCCCCACCAAAGCTGCCTGGATATACACCAATCGCGAATGTTCTCCATCCAGTTGTAGTAAGTTTTGCTGAAACGCTCGGGAACGAATTTAATCTCTCCGCCCTTAACCGCTTCGAGCGCAGGCTGGGCCAATTCCTTTACAGAAACAAACCACTGTTTTGAAACCATCGGTTCCACCGTAGCATGGCATCTATAACATACGCCTACATTATGGGTGTATGGCTCAATCCGTACCAGCGCGCCCGCCTGGTCAAGGTCCAATACAAATTGCTTCCTGCACTCCTTAATTGTAAGGCCCTCATATTTCCCGCCAAGGCCGTTTATATGCCCATCCTCTGTAAACACCAGCATTCCAGGAAGGCCTGTTCGCATGCCAACCTCAAAATCGTTCGGGTCGTGGGATGGAGTAATCTTAACTGCGCCTGTTCCGAAATCCATCTCAACGTATTCGTCGGCGACAATCGGGATTTCCCTGCCTATTACAGGAACTATTACAGTTTTTCCAACAAGATGCCTGTAACGGTCGTCGCCAGGATTTACGGCGATTCCCGTGTCGCCCAGTATGGTTTCAGGACGCGTAGTCGCGCATGTTATCGAATAACTTTTATCGGGAGCGTCGTATCTTACGTGCCACAGGCTGCTTGCTTGCTCCTCATATTCAACCTCAGCGTCGGACAGCGCTGTTTTACACTGCGGGCACCAGTTTATTATCCTGTTTCCACGATAAATCAGCCCCTCGTTGTACAGATCTACAAAAACCTTTGTAACCGCCTTGCTGCAGCCCTCGTCCATGGTAAAGCGCTCGCGCTCCCAGTCGCAGGAGGAACCAAGCTTTTTAAGCTGGTTGATTATCCTTCCGCCGTATTCCTTCTTCCATTCCCAGGCTTTGTCAAGAAAGCCTTCTCTGCCTATGTCATTTTTCGTAAAGCCGTCCCTTGCCAGTTTCTCAACTATTTTAACCTCCGTTGCAATAGAGGCGTGGTCGGTACCTGGTACCCACAGAGCCTCGAATCCGGACATGCGCTTATAGCGTATAAGAATGTCCTGATAGGTCTCATCCAAGGCGTGTCCCATATGGAGCTGGCCGGTAATATTGGGAGGGGGGATCACAATGCAATAGGGTGGTTTTTCATGATTTACCCGGGCATGGAAGTAGCCCTCTTCCTCCCACTGTGAATAGATACGTTCCTCCACATTGTTGTGGTCATAGCTTTTTGGCATTTCAATTGCCATACATAACACCTCCGATATAGAATAACGGCCCTGCTCGCTCAAAGGACGAGAGGACCGACCCGTGGTACCACCTTTGTTGAGCGCAATAACTGCGCCCCGCTCAAAACGCCGTAACGCTGCGCATGCGCCGAAAACTACATATCGCATTCGGGGACTCAAAAGCGACCTTCCGCTCATACCTGCCCGACAGCCCTCTCAGCCGGTGAGACCGTCTCTCTTTTGAAGGATTTGAGCGTACTCCTCTTTTTCATCGTCAAATTACATAAACAGAATAGCGCTGTAAAACGCATATGTCAAGTATCAATAAGAATATGATTACTCATATACCATTTATTTATGTATAATTGATGAAATTTGTGAGATGAGTTTGACGTATAAAAGGAGTATTTATGTTATAATGATAAAAATTGTTGAGAAGGAAGGTGTTTTTGTTGCCAAAGCGTTCCTTTAAGGGAGGCGTGCATCCGCTTCACCTTGAAAAGGCCGGAAAGTCACTTACAAGCAATAAGGCGATAAGGGATTTTATTCCTGACACCGTGGCGATACCGATGGCAATGCATATGGGCGCTCCCAGCATTCCGTTGGTAAACAAAGGCGACCGTGTAAAGCTTGGACAGGTAATAGGGGAGCCCGTTGGATTTTTGGGCTTGCCCGTGCATTCAAGCGTTTCCGGCGAGGTTGTTGCCGTGGAACCTCGAATCCAGCTGGGTTCCAGCGCAGTAACCTGCGTGGTGATAAATAACGATTTTAATGACTCATGGTCTGATGAAATAAAGGGTTACGGAAATGTAGAGGCCGTTGATCCGGCATTGATAGTTCCTTCCATTAAGGCTGCTGGAATATGCGGCCTGGGCGGCGCGACGTTTCCTACGCATGTAAAGCTGACGGTTCCGGAAGGCAAGCGTTGCGATACCATTATATTAAATGGGGCCGAGTGTGAAACACACTTAACATCCGATCATAGGCTGATGTTGGAACTCCCGTTAAAGGTGGTGGACGGCCTTCGTTGCGCAATGCGCGCCCTTGATGTAAAGCGCGGAATAATAGCTATTGAAGACAACAAGCCCGATGCCGTGATCGCCATTCGCGAGGCCGCGAGAGGCAGGGAAGGCATAGAAATAGAGGTTTTAAAGACCAAATACCCCCAGGGAAGCGAAAAACAAATTATAAAGACGGTAACAAAAAAGGAAGTGCCGCAGCGTGGCCTTCCCATTGACGTAGGAGTCGTAGTGTTAAATGTGGCTACGGCGGCTGCAATAGCCGACGCCATAATTGATGGAAGGCCGCTGATTGACAGGATTACTACGGTAACCGGGCACGTTAAGCATCCAGGAAACCTGAGGCTTAGAATTGGAACTATGCTTGAAGACGTTATAGGCGCCTGTGACGGTTACGACGGTGAGCCGGCCAAGATCATTATGGGAGGGGCGATGACAGGTTTCTGCGCTCCAGACCATACTATCTCTATAGTAAAGGGCACCGGCGGAGTGGTAGTACTCAACCCCAGGGAAGCTGAACTCCTTGAAGAAAGCCCGTGCATTAGGTGCGCCCGTTGCGTAAACGCATGTCCTGTAGGCTTAAATCCTTACTTGATACGAAGATACTGTGACGCCGGAGACCTTAAGGGGGCCCAGAACGCAAATATTATGGACTGTATTTTATGCGGATGCTGTTCATACGCATGTCCGGCGAGACGTTATCTGACCCAGACTTTTAAAATCAATAAGGAAAGGATCGCACAGGCGAATAAGAGGTGAATAATATGAAGCTGTCCATATCGCTGGCCCCTCATGTAAGAGGGAACGACTCTGTGCGCTCCATAATGCTCGATGTGATCATAGCGCTGTTTCCCGCAACCGCGTTTGGGGTATACCTGTTTGGATTAAGGGCTGCTGTTTTGATCTTTTTATCCATTTTGAGCGCTGTTTTAGCAGAATACGCCTGGCAGAGGCTCTCAAAGCGCGAGGTGCGAGTGGGGGACCTTTCGGCGGTTGTTACCGGGCTTATATTTGCGCTCAATCTGCCTCCAGCGGCGCCGTGGTGGATAGCCGTGCTTGGCAGCGCGTTTGCTATAGTAATCGTTAAACAGCTGTTTGGCGGAATTGGAGACAATTTTCTTAATCCGGCGATTACAGCCAGGGCGGTAATGCTTGCAAGCTGGCCGGTATATATGACTACATTTACAGCGCCTACCTATTTTACGGGGGTAGAGGCGGCGACATCGGCAACGCCCCTTGCCGGACTTGATAAATCCTATTACGATCTCTTTATGGGAAACGTCCCAGGCTGTATAGGAGAGGTATGTAAAGCGGCGATATTGATCGGCTTTATATACCTGTTGCTGAGAAAGGTAATATCTTGGCAGATCCCCGTTGTGATGGTTGCCACAGCCGCCCTAGGAATCTGGATATTCGGGGGAAATGGAGGGTTGTTTACAGGCGAACCGTTAAGAGCTGTTCTCTCCGGCGGTCTCCTGTTTGGCGCGGTATTCATGGCTACAGATTATACTACAAGCCCAATGACCGGAAAGGGGCAGATAGTATTTGCGGCGGGATGCGGACTTCTTGTGGCTATAATACGCTCGTTCGGCTCCTATCCGGAGGGCGTAACGTACGCGATAATGCTAATGAACGTTGCAACGCCCCTTATAGATAAATTCATTGCTCCTAAGCTGTATGGGGAGGTAAGATCAAATGCGTAAAATTATAACGTTGGGATTAAAGCTTTTGCTCATCGCGGCTGTCGCGGGACTTGCCCTTGGATTTACAAACGCGATAACAAAGGGACCTATAGATGAGCAGACCATCGCAGCCGCTAACGCGGCCCGTGAAAGCGTGCTGCCCGGTGCGGACGACTTTGAGCAGATTCAAGTCGGTGAAGAAGGCATTGATAACGCTTATACCGCATATAAGGGCGGAGATGTCGCGGGTTATACTGCACAGATTACCACACAAGGGTATGGCGGCGAAATAGAAATCATGGTTGGAATGGACTCATCAGGCGTCATAACCGGAATTAACGTAGGCGGAAGCAATTTTTCAGAAACCGCCGGTCTGGGAGCCAAGGTGAAAAATGACGATTTTAAAGACCAGTTTAAAGGGCTTATGCCTCCCGTAATTCTTAACGAAGACGTTGACGCTGTAACAGCCGCAACGATAAGCTCACGGGCGGTCACAGACGCTGTAAACAAAGCGTGCGATTATCTGGAAGGCCTTTTAGAAGCGGGAGGTTTAAACTCATGATAAAAAATGTCAGGATGTCGAGCGTATTTTTTAACGGAATTATTACTGAGAATCCAACGTTTCGGTTAGTTCTGGGAATGTGCCCAACACTAGCGGTAAGCACGGCCGCTATAAATGGAATCGGCATGGGGGCCGCCGCCACGTTTGTCCTAATAGGATCAAACGTGGTTATATCCCTTCTAAGGAACTTTATACCGGACAAGGTCAGGATTCCTGCTTTCATTGTAGTAATCTGCACGTTTGTTACCATTGTGCAGATGCTGATGCAGGCGTTCATGCATTCGCTTTATGAAAGTCTGGGAATGTTTATACCGTTGATAGTTGTAAACTGTATAATTCTGGCCAGGGCAGAAGCGTTTGCCAGTAAAAACGGGGTGCTTGCGTCGGCTGTCGACGGACTTGGAATGGGACTGGGCTTTACGCTGGCCATAACACTAATATCGTGTATCAGGGAGTTAATCGGCAATGGAACGATCTTTGGCTTCAATGTGCTTGGCGCCGGTTATAATCCTATGCTCATAATGATTATGCCCGCAGGCGGATTTTTAACCCTGGGCATAGTCCTTGGCGTAATCAATGCTCTTACGGCCAGAACAGAGCTTAAGAGCAGGAAGAGGGAGGTATAAAAATGGGAGAGATAAGCAAGTTCCTGCTTTTTATGGTCAGCTGCGTACTAACAAATAATTTCATCTTTTCACGCTTCCTTGGAATCTGCCCGTTTCTTGGGGTGTCAAGCAAGGTCGAAACAGCGTTTGGAATGGGCGTTGCGGTTACGTTTGTTATGGCCCTGGCCTCGCTGTTTACTTGGGCTGTATCCCTGCTGCTTGCAGCATTGGAGCTTACATACCTCAATACGATTTGCTTTATCTTGATAATAGCGAGTCTGGTTCAATTTGTAGAGATGTTTATAAAAAAGTCAAGTCCGACGCTGTACAAAAGCCTGGGAATATATCTTCCGCTGATAACTACTAACTGTGCGGTTCTAGGAGTTACCATTTTAAATATAAACAATTCGTATGGGTTGGTATACTCTGTTTTTAACGGCGTTTTCAGCGCATTGGGCTTTTTGCTTGCAATAGTTCTGATGGCGGGGGTTAGGGAACGGCTTGAAAACTCCAACATACCTAAGTGCCTGAAGGGGTTTCCCATATCATTGATAACGGCGGGGCTCATGAGCGTGGCGTTCTTGGGCTTTTCTGGCTTGGCATAGGCGGAGGTACTATATGGACATTAATGCAATTCTATTGGCGCTGGGCGTATTAGGCGCGCTGGGAATAATATTTGGAGTGGTATTGGGCGTTGCCGATAAAAAGTTTGCCGTTAAAACCGACCCCAGGGTAGAGGCGATACGCGCATGCCTTGGCGGCGCAAACTGCGGAGCCTGCGGCTATGCTGGCTGTGACGCGTTTGCCGAAGCTGTGGTTGCGGGCGGCGCAAAGCCAAACGGGTGCCCGCCTGGCGGGGATAAAGCGTCTAAGGCCATAGGCGAAATAATGGGCATAAGCGTTGAATCCGGAGCGGCCAGTGTTGGGCGGGTACTCTGTCTTGGCACAGACGGCGTATCGAAAGAACGGTATGAATACGATGGCATTAGGAGCTGCCGTGCGGCGGCTGGACTTGCTGGAGGCCCCAAAATGTGTATGAATGCGTGCCTGGGCTTAGGCGACTGTATCGATAAATGCGTTTTTGGAGCCATTTCAATTAAGGACGGGGTAGCTTATATAGATCCGAAGCTATGTAAGGGCTGCGGAGCCTGTATTAAGTACTGTCCACGCAATGCGATAGCGCTTATGCCCGCTGATGAAAGCGTTGTTGTAAGCTGCCGCAACGCGGATGTTGGCAGAGCGGCGGTACAGTCGTGCATGAAGGCCTGCATTGCCTGTAAACGCTGCGAAAAGGAATGCAAATACGGCGCGATAAGGGTTGAGGGTGGATATGCCAGGATAGATAACGATAAATGTACTAGATGTGCACAATGCGCTAAGGTATGTCCAAGAGGATGTATAACAATCTATTGAGACACAAATCAGGCGCGGATTTCTGCGCCTGATTTGTTATAATGTAAATGCCGTTATCGTGCATATAGCAGGAGGAGAAGCATTAAAGCAAAAAAAACTTCATGATTAATTCTGATGCAGTAGATCCAAACTTAAATACTAATTGCTATTTATCCATGCTGTTTTAGTTTGGAACGCGGAGATATGCGTCATACTATATCATATCACTTAGTAATAGGTTGACTACTACAACCGTTGCGTGGTATGCTACGGAATGCGTCGATGTGCTATAATGGATATTATTTAGTCTAAATATAACCGATCGGTTTTAAAATGTCTGGTCGGTATTATACATACGATGCAAAAAGATGTAAAGAGTTTAAGGTGGTTCAATATGAGGTTCTACATCGCCGGAGGGAGCTCAAATGAGGAGCTTATAAAGGAGTTGTGCATATTTCTGGAGCGCCGCAGTCATGAGTGCATTTATGACTGGGCAAATCGATTAAACTATCCGGAAGATATTGAACAGCTGACCCAGATAGCGCTAAACGAGGTAAGCATTGTGCGGGACGCCGAATTGTTTATAGGCATACTTCCTGATGGTTACGCCATGTATACGGAACTGGGCGTGGCGCTTGCCACCAGGTCTAATAAACGTATTATTTTATGGTCTGAAACGGGCGAGGAATTTGCTCCTAAAAGCTCGGTCTGCTCGTTTTATTATCATCCCGTAGTGGAAAGGGTTGTAGGAGATTATTATGCGCTGACGGATTACCTTATAAAGTTCTAATGGAGGAGAAGAGTTGTGATGTCGGCCGCACTTAAGAATAGCGGCCACTACGTTCACAATTAAGCTTTTAGGAACGATTTATAATAAAATAAATATATTGTTAAAAGTGGTTTAAAAAGCTTACAGAAATTTTTGAATTTTAAGCTAACCCGTTTCAGGTTGAACGGTTGATTGATATTTATCTTGGCTGCCCGGGGACGGGCAGCTGTGAAAGAGAGGTATAACTTGGCAAATAAACTTAAGATCATCCCGCTTGGCGGCGTAGGTGAAATCGGCAAGAACATCACCGCCATTGAGTACGGGAAGGATCTGGTATTGATAGATTGCGGGCTGATATTTCCAGACGAAGAGCAGCTTGGCATAGATCTTGTAATACCGGACATGACGTATCTGGAGCGAAACTCCGACAGAATACGCGGAATTCTTGTAACGCATGGGCATGAGGATCATATTGGGGCGATACCCTTCGCACTTAAGCTGTTTGATGTTCCCGTATATGGAACAAAGCTAACGTTAGGCCTGATAAAGCACAAGCTTGATGAACACAACATAAAAAATGCCCAGCTCAACTGCGTTGAAGCCGGAGATACTGTGAAACTGGGCTGCTTTAAGGTGGAATTTATAAAAACCAGCCATTCAATAGCTGGCGCGGTAGCCATAGCCCTTACAAGTCCTATCGGAACAATAATACATACGGGGGACTTTAAGCTGGATTATACTCCAATAGATGGAGAGCCCATGAATCTGGCAAGGTTCGCTTGGTTTGGCTCTCAGGGCGTGCTGGCTTTAATGTCTGACAGTACTAACGTAGAAAGGCCCGGGTATACCCAATCGGAAAAGGAAATAGGCAAGACCTTTGAACATTATTTTGACAAGGCCAAGGGCAGGATAATTGTTGCGTCGTTCGCCTCAAATATCTATCGCATTCAACAGGTTGCGGATGTTGCCGTGATGCGAAACAGGGTGATATGTTTTCAAGGGCGAAGCATGGTGACAATAGCCAGAATGGCCATGAATATGGGGTATCTCCACATTCCTGAAAGCAGTATTGTGGATGTTGACAGGCTTAAGGATTATCCTGACGAACGGGTATGCGTAATAACTACGGGCAGTCAGGGCGAACCCATGAGCGGGCTGTTCAGGATGGCCAACGCATCGCACCGGTTAAATGTCGGTGAAGGCGATACGGTAATTATTTCAGCTTCAGCCATACCTGGAAACGAGAAGGGCGTGGCGCGAGTGATAAATCAGCTTTTTAAGCGTGGGGCAAAAGTGGTATACGATTCCCTGGCGGACGTACATGTTTCAGGACACGCCCGCAGGGAGGAGCTGCGCCTGATGCTTGCGCTGGTCAAACCGAAATATTTTGTACCGGTTCATGGAGAGCCCAGGCACCTGTACCAGCATGCGGATTTGGCCGAGGAGATGGGGGTTAAGCCGGAAAACACGTTTGTAATGAGCGCGGGGGACGTTTTGGAAATTTCAAAGGATGATGCAAAGATAACCGGAACGGTTCCGAGCGGCAGCGTGTTGATAGATGGATTGGGAGTAGGCGATATAGGCAACGTCGTGTTAAGGGATAGAAGGCTGTTGTCCCAGGACGGCCTGTTTACGGTGGTAATTGTGCTGAAGAAAAATACTGGCGAGCTTGCAACTGAGCCTGAGATTTTGTCAAGAGGGTTCGTATATGTTAGAGGTTCAGAGGAACTTATACAGGACGCGAGAAACGTTGCCAAAAATATAGCTATGCAGTTTAAGAATGCCGGCAGGTCGGAGTGGTCTCAGATTAAAAACGGAGTAAGGAACGCCCTTAAGGATTATCTTTATTCCAAAACTAGAAGGACCCCGATGATTTTGCCGATCATTGTTGAAATAGACTAAAATGGAGGCGTATTAAAATGTTTGAAAAAATTCAGGAGAAAACCCAAGAGTTAGCAAAACTGCTGAGTGAGAGCGAAGATTACGCAACCTATCTGTCCGCTAAGGAACGCGCTATGGATAATGAGACCACGCGCGGGCTAATTAAAAAATACAATTCGCTAAGGGCGAAGGCACAGGCGAACATGGTGCTTGGCAAGGAGGACACTGAGGTTTCAGAACAGCTTCGTCAGGTTACGGGACTTCTCGGGATGAATGCGGACGCATCGGCTTACCTGATAGCCGAGTACAGGATTACTACACTGATGGCATATGTCTATGAGACCTTAAACAAGGCTATAGACATTGACTCTGGACTGGACGCTAGCGAATGATGAGGTGTATAAGGAATGGAAGACGATATCAGAGCACGGAGAGCTGAGGAAAGGCAAAAAAAGTTAAGGAAGATCTGGAAGATAGCCCGCCCAGTTTTGGTGATTATACTAAGCCTGGCAATAGCTTTGGGAGGGGTTTACCTGGTCGGCAAGGCCCTATATCAAAAATTCCTGCTCCCAATAGATGCGAAAGACGCCACGCCAATCGAAATAACCATTCCAAGCGGCTATGGCGCTTCATATATAGGAAAAGTCTTATATGAAGAGGGGCTTATAAACAACAAGGCGGTTTTTAAGGTATACGTTGATTTTATGGGCAAGTCGTCAAGCCTTAGATCGGGTACGTATATACTTTCAAAGAACATGGATATAGCGCAGATGGTCGATATTATGTGTACCGGTAATCCGCCCAGGAAAACCATAGATCTGAGGGTTACCGAGGGAACGGACGTAAAGATGATCGGCGAGCAGCTGGTTCAGCTTGGCGTGCTTGAAAGTCCGGAAGAATTTTACGAGCTATGCAAAACCGGAGAGGCGTTTATGGATTTTACATTTATCGCCGCTATTGAGGATGACCCCAGCGAGGCCAGAAAATATAAGCTGGAAGGCTATCTGTTCCCCGATACGTATGAGATATACTCGGACTCATCGCCGGATGTAATAATAAACAAGATGCTGGTCAAGTTTCTTGAGGTGTTCAACGTAGGTTACTCAGAGCGCGCCGAGGAGCTTGGCCTTACTATGGACGAAGTGGTTACGCTTGCATCCCTTGTGGAGCGTGAGGCGAAGACAAATGATTTTGCTAAAGTGTCCGCCGTATTCCATAACAGGTTAAAAGCGGATATGATGCTGCAGTCGGATGCGCCTCTGAGATATATACTGAATAAAAACGTACTGCTTTTTGATGAGATTGAAAAGCAGCATCCATCCCTATACAATACATATACGCATAAGGGAGTTCCCCTGGGGCCCATAACGAATCCTGGACACAACGCCATAAGGGCGGTACTATATCCGGAAGAGTCGTATTTGGACAAGTATTATTATTTCTGCCTTAAGGATTCAAAAACCGGCGAGCTTGTTTTTGCACAAACGCTGCAGGAGCACAACGAAAACGTGGAAACGTACAGCCCGCAGTGGTGAGCTGCAGGCATAAAATCAGCGGAAGGGCAAAACGCATATGCGTATACCAGAACTATTAGCTCCAGCTGGGAACATGGAGAGGTTAAAAGCCGCGTTCAGATACGGCGCCGACGCCTGTTATGTCGGCGCCACTTCCATGAGCTTAAGAAACTTTGCGGATAATTTTACGGCTGCCGAGCTTGAAGACGCGTGCAAATTTGCGCACAGGCTTGGAAAGCGCGTTTATGTTGCGTGCAATGCGTTTGCAAGGAATGACGATATAGACCGCCTTCCTCGAATAGCCAAGGAGATAGAGGCGGCCGGTGCGGACGCGATAATTCTAAACGATGCTGGCGTGCTTGCAGTTATGCGTGAGGAGGCTCCGGCCATGCCGCTCCACCTTAGCACCCAAGCCAACACGCTCAACTACAGGGCCGCGCGCTTTTGGCACGAACAGGGGGTAGCCCGCATTATCCTCGCCAGGGAACTCAGCCTGGACGAAATTAAACGCATGCGGGGATTGCTTCCGCAAACGCTTGAACTGGAAGCGTTCGTGCATGGCGCGATGTGCATATCATATTCAGGCCGGTGCCTTCTAAGCAATTACATTGCAAACAGGGACTCAAACCGCGGGGAATGCGCACAGCCCTGCAGATGGGTATATGAGCTGAGGGAACGCGGCGCTAATGGGGAATACCTAACCATTGAGCAGGACGATAAAGGCACTTATCTGCTTAATTCCCGCGATATGAATATGATTCATCATCTGCCCGAGCTGATGGATTCAGGTATATGCAGCCTTAAAATAGAAGGCAGGATGAAATCGGTTTCATATGTGGCTACGGTAGTAAACGCATACCGCATGGCTATCGACCTGTTTGCAGAGGCGAGGGCCGGCGGCAGGGAATACGTTTTACCGGAATTTATATCCGAGGAGCTCTATAAAGCGAGTCATAGGCCGTTTACCACAGGATTTTATTTTGGCAACCCCAAAAGCGAGGGGCAGGCGGTTGACAGCGGGGGATATGAGCAGGAGGGGCGTATTATGGCCGTGGTTTTGGAATATGACGCTGTAAAACAGGAGGCGTATATTGAGCAGAGGAACCGGTTTGCTATAGGCGACATGATGTCAATTCTTTCGCCAGGCGACATATTAAGGTCTTTCAGGATAACGGGGATTAGGACGGAAGATGGAACTTTGGTTGATTCCGCCCCGCATCCTAAGCAACGGCTATATATTGAATGTCCAGAGTTGCTTGAAGCTGGGGATATACTCAGGAGCGTTATATAAATTCAAGCGTTTAGCGGTCTCCGCCCCTTATAGGGCAGTGAAGCGGTGGACTAAATAATAAGTGTAAGCTTATTGGGAAAATTCGAAATTATATTCGTTTTTTCTATTGACAGCCGAATCGGATTCATTTATAATTCTTTTGTTAAGCAGAGGCCGCCCGCTTCTCACCCGCCGACTTACTGTCAGGCGAGGTCATGGCATCACATATTTGTTATGGTATGATTAGTTTAGTGGGTGTTCTGCATCCACTATTTTTTATGGAGGTGTATACTCATTAGCAGTCAAGACCTTATGATCAACGAGGAGATCAGGGACAGGGAAGTAAGGCTCATAGACGAAAAGGGCAATCAGATGGGAATAGTGTCCATTGCGGCCGCTATGTCGATTGCGGACGAGAGAGGCCTGGATCTTGTCAAGATAGCTCCGCAGGTGACCCCGCCGGTGTGTAAGATAATGGATTATGGCAAATACCGCTTTGAACAGGGTAAACGGGAAAAGGAACAGCGTAAAAACCAGAAGATTATCGAAATCAAAGAAGTAAGGCTATCAGCTACTATTGACACCCATGACATGGAGGTCAAAGCCAAAGCCTGCACCCGCTTTTTACAAAACGGCGACAAGGTGAAGGTGTCTATACGCTTTAGGGGGCGTCAGATCACGCATGGCGATATCGGTCTTGAAGTGATGAATACCTTCTATGAGATGGTAAAGGACAATGCTGCAATCGACCGTCCGGCAAAGCAGGAGGGTCGCAACATGTTCATGATTTTAACGCCAAAAAATTAAAATATAAAGAGGAGGATCCACCCCATGCCCAAGATTAAGACTCACAGGGGTGCTGCAAAGCGCTTTGGCCTTACCAAGTCAGGTAAGATCAAGAGAGGCAAGGCTTATAAAAGCCACATCCTGACCAAAAAGAGCACCAAGAGAAAACGCGGACTGCGCCAGACCGGATTCATAGCAGAGGTCGAAGCAAAGAAAATCCGCAAACTGATCCCGTATAAATAAACAAGGAGGGTACTATTATGGCCAGGATTAAAAGGGCAGTAAATGCCGTTAAGAAACGTCGTAAGATTTTTAAGTTAGCTAAAGGCTATTATGGGGCTAAGAGCAAGCAGTACCGCTCGGCTTCACAGCAGGTCATGAAGTCCATGGCCTACGCATACGTCGGCCGCAAGCTTAAAAAGAGGGAATATCGCAAGCTGTGGATCGCGCGTATCAATGCAGGAGCGCGCATCTGTGGAACCAACTACAGCCGCCTCATAAACGGGCTGAAGGTTGCCGGAATTGATGTTAACCGCAAGGTCTTGGCAGATCTTGCCGTGAATGACATGAACGCTTTCAGGGAGCTTGTAGATACAGCCATGAAGGCTATCGCATAATTGTTTTATATGGCCGCTTTCCCGTTTTTCCAGGGAAGGCGGCTTAAACATATATCCAGGGGTTGTGAATTAAACAATGATTATTGAAAGTACAAAAAATGAATTGATAAAAAAGGCTAGAGCGCTTTCAACCAAAAAAGGCCGCATGGAGCAGGGCCTTCATTTTATTGAAGGTGAAAACCTTGTAAGAGAGGCTGTAGTCTCAGGAGCTGAGTTCTCAGACGCGTTTATTGAGGATGGTCACGAGCTAATGGCCGCGGTGCTTTCCGGAAGCGGCGCCAACGTACATCTGGTAAAACGGAACGTTATGAAAAACCTGACGAATACAGAAACTCCACAATGGGTTTGCGCAACGATAAAAACGCCTGAAACCTCGGTTCCAAATGTTTATCCCGCGGGTTTGATCGTAGCGCTTGACCGCGTCCAGGAGCCAGGCAATCTGGGCGCGATAATAAGAACTGCCGACGCAATGGGCGCGTCAGGCATTCTTATAGGCGAGGGATGCGCCGATCAGTTTGCACCAAAGCCGGTGCGTGCTTCGATGGGGTCCATATACCATATTCCAACATGGGGGGGAGATCTTTTTGAGGAGCTGAAAAGGCTGAGCGATACCCATGTTCTTATTTGCGCACATCTAAAGGGAAGCAGCGGGCTTCCGGATCCAACAAAAAGCTGCGTCCTCGTTATAGGAAATGAAAGCGCGGGCGTTTCCGATGATATTGCTAATATGTGCAGCCTGTACAAGCTTCCTATGTATGGTTTTGCCGAATCGCTCAACGCGTCGGTCGCGGCAGGGATTATAATTTATGAAATAGCAAAAAAGATGAACGGTGAGCATGCAATTTTTAAATGAACAATATTTTTTCATGTGCTTGAAAACACATGGCGTCTAATACTATAATGTCCGTATATTCGCATAAGCAAAAGAGAAGGGAATTTACCTGTATATGGATTATGCATCTGAATCATTAAAGCTGCACTATAAATGGCGCGGAAAGCTGGAAGTTGTGAATAAGATGCCGGTTGCTTCAATGCTTGATTTATCTCTGGCATACACGCCTGGCGTTGCGCAGCCCTGTTTGGAGATACAAAAGGACTTAGACCTAAGCTACGAGCTTACTGGGCGGTGGAATACCATAGCGGTAGTTACGGATGGAACGGCGGTATTGGGCCTTGGGGACATTGGACCCGAGGCGGGCATGCCTGTTATGGAGGGCAAATGCGTTCTTTTCAAGGCTTTTGGCGGGGTTGACGCCGTCCCCCTGTGCATACGTTCTAAAAACGCGGATGATATTGTGAATACGGTGGCATTGCTTGCGGGCAGCTTTGGAGGAATCAACCTGGAGGATATATCGGCTCCCAGGTGCTTTGAGATTGAGGCAAGGTTAAAAGGGTGCTGCGACATACCGATTTTCCATGACGACCAGCACGGGACTGCGGTGGTGGTGCTCGCCGCCATGATAAACGCGCTTAAGCTTGTCAATAAACGGCTTGAGGATGTAAAGGTGGTAACAAGCGGCGCCGGAGCGGCTGGAATAGCCGTAATAAAACTGCTTCAGGCAATGGGATTAAAAAACGTTATCCTGTGCGACAGCAAAGGCGCTATCTATGATGGTCGGGGAGATCTTAACGATATGTCCAACCCGTATAAATGCGAAATGGCCCGTATAAGCAATCCACATAAGGAAAAAGGCGAACTTTCAGACGTGATTAAAGGAGCTGACGTATTCATCGGCCTTTCCGTACCGGGCGCTGTAACCAAGGAGATGGTGAGATCCATGGCAAAGGATCCCGTATTGCTGCCAATGGCTAACCCGACACCCGAAATAATGCCGGAGCTGGCGAAAGAGGCCGGAGCCGCTGTAATCGGCACGGGCCGATCTGATTTTCCAAACCAGATCAACAACGTTATAGCCTTTCCAGGGATATTCAGGGGCGCGTTGGATGTAAGGGCGTCAGACATAAACGACAGCATGAAGCTTGCCGCGTCCTTTGCAATAGCCGGCCTTATTGAAGACGATGAGCTTACGCCGGATTATATAATTCCAAAGGCGTTTGACCCGCGCCTGCGCAATGCTGTTTCAACGGCGGTATCACATGCGGCTGTAGAGAGCGGGGTAGCGCGCAAACCCTTATAAAACACAAGGGTTAGTATACAAAAATATTTTTAGTAAGCAGGGAGCATTATATGGATTATATTATAAACCAACTTTTTAATTTAACAGCTATACCAAGCCCAAGCGGCTTTACGGCAAAGGCGTCGGAGTACGTGCTTAACGAATTCAAGAGCATGGGATTTGAGGGCTCTATGACAAGAAAGGGCGGGGTTCTCGTCACCCTTGGAGGAGAAGGCAATCCGCTTGTACTTTCAGCTCATCTGGATACGCTTGGAGCGATGGTAGCCGAGATCAAGGGAAACGGGAGATTAAGGCTATTGCCGGTCGGGGGCCTGCAGCCAAACAACGCTGAAACGGAAAACTGTACAATACACTGCAGGCTTAGCGATAAAACGTATGCGGGAACAATGCAGATGAACGATCCTTCGGTTCATGTTAACCATGATTATTCTTCGCAAAAGCGCGAATTTAAGGAGATGGAGGTTGTCATTGACGAACGCGTTTTCAAAAAGGATGATACGGCCGCGCTGGGAATATCGGTGGGCGACTTTGTAAGCTTTGATCCAAGGACGGTCGTAACCGACAGCGGATTTATAAAGAGCCGTTTTCTGGATGATAAGCTAAGCGTGGCAATACTTCTTGGGCTGGCAAAGCATATCAAGGATAGCGGCGCAAAGCTTACTCGAAAGGTATATGCCTATATAACCGTATATGAAGAGGTTGGTCACGGCTGCGCTGGATCGATACCAGACGACGCGAATGAGATAATTAGCGTAGATATGGGCTGCGTGGGCTCGGGACTTGATTGTGATGAGCATAAGGTGTCAATATGTCCTAAGGACTCGATGGGGCCCTACGACTATGAGGTAACTACAAATCTGATAATGCGTGCGAAGGAGAATAATCTCGAATATGCCGTGGATATATATCCATATTACGGCTCTGACGCTGACGCTGCGTTAAGCGCGGGCTATGAGCTTAAGCACGGTCTGATAGGACCCGGAGTATATGCGTCCCATGGATACGAACGGTCGCACATGGATGGGGTAAGGAATACCTTGGAGCTGCTTAAGGCATATACGCTTGAAAGATAAAATGCCTAATGGGATGATAGAGAATCTATATGCCCTGGTTTGAACACAACGGCGCAAGACTGAATTATGAGCTGATGGGAAATTGGACCGCCGGACGCCTTCCGATTCTTCTTTTGCATGGCAACGGGGAATCGATGCGCGTTTTCGACGAGTCCATTTCCCCTTTAATGGACGAACACGCTTTTATAGGCCTGGACAGCCGTGCCCAGGGTCTTTCATCGGGTGAACCATCAGGATATGGGGCAATGGCGGATGACGCCTTGGCGCTTTTACGCTACCTTGGCGTCAGTAGGTGTAATGTCGTCGGTTTCAGCGATGGAGCGATTATAGCGATTATGCTGGCGTTGGAATATGCTATCTTTGACGTGGCCGTGCTCATTGGCGCCAATATAGCCCCCAAGGGCTTAAAGCCCTTTGTCAGGCTGGAAATGCAACTTATGAAGGCTTTCTATAAAATCAAAGGGGACGGTAAGTCGGCCCGGCTCTTTGACATAATGCTTAAGGAGCCCAATATACCGCCAAAACGCCTAAAGTCTATAAACGCTCGTACATATGTGGTGGTCGGGAGTAAGGATATGATAAGAAGGGCTCACACGCTGTCAATCCATGAGGCAATAGACGGCTCTGAATTGATTGTGCTTAATGGGGTTGGTCATATGATACCCCAAGAGGCTCCGGATAGACTATCGGAGCTATTGAAGAACGTTTTTATGGTTAAATAATGAAACATAATATATTTGTTGCAATTATGTTGCAATCTTACAACAATACGTTTATAATCCCCCATAGAACAAATGCAGAAAGGAGGTCGTGTCATGATTAAATATATTTTTAGAAGCGGAAATCTTGTCCTCAGGGGCGATTTTATATGTATTGGTATGTGCGCGTGTACATGGCCTTCTGGTGATCTTTGGCTTTAAACGCTAAGAGCTGGATCTATGCGAACCGCGGACATACACCGCGGTTTTTTGTTTATGTTGAAAGGAGTGTGATAGCATTGGAACAGACAGGAACGGAACAAACGAACACCAAAAAGCGTAAGCTGAATTTAAAGCTCATCTCCCGAATGATGTATGGCCATAAGCGGGCAATGATAGCGGGAGCGATTGCAATGATTGTAGCGGTAGTTGCCATGTATATACGGCCGTTTATAATCAGCTTTACTGTGGATTATGTCATTGGCGGCATCGAAGAAACCGATATACCGCAAACGGTTATGAACTGGATTGAATCCATTGGCGGCCGCGATTATATGATAAGCCACTTCATACTTTGCGCTGTTGCGTTAGTGTTTGTGACGTTCATAAATGCTGCGGCAACCCATTTTCGGGGAAGATTTGTGGCAAAATCATCCGAAGGAATGGCTAAGACGCTGAGGGACGACCTGTACTGGCATTTGCAGGCCGTACCATATGACTACCACAAGCATGTATCAACGGGCGATCTTATTCAGCGGTGTACATCCGATGTTGAGACCATCAGGCGGTTTGTCGCAAATCAGCTTCTGGAGATGTTAAGAACGCTTGTAATGCTCATTGTGGCGACAGCCATAATGTTCTCGCTTGACGCCAAGATGGCGTTGCTATCAACGATGCTTCTGCCGTTTTTATGTATTGCTTCGTTTGTTTATTTCAGGAAGGTACGCAGGCAGTTTACTGTTTCCGATGAATCAGAAGGCATGTTATCCGCCACGCTTCAGGAAAATCTGACAGGCGTTCGTGTAGTAAGGGCATTTGGACAGCAAAAAAGCGAGGTCGAAAAATTTACTGAGCGCAATACGGATTATAAGGAAAAAACCTTTAAGCTACAGAAAATGCTCGCCTTTTACTGGGGAATGTCAGACTCGCTGGGTTATGTCCAGATAGCTATCACGCTGTTCGCCGGTTCATACTTTGCGGCTACATCCGATTTTACGCTGGGAGAGCTGCTGATATTCAGTACATATACCAGTATGCTAACCTGGCCTGTAAGGCAGCTTGGCCGTATCCTGGCCGATATGGGAAAGGCTGCCGTATCGATCAGAAGGCTTGACGACATATTGTCGCATCCGGAGGAAAGGGAACCGGGACTAGCCCTCAAGCCGGAGATCAGGGGCGATATAGCGTTTAGGAACGTATGCTTTGGCTACGATGCCTATGACGACGTACTTAAGGATATCAGCTTTACGGCAAAACCGGGCCAGACGATCGCAATACTTGGTTCAACCGGTTCGGGCAAGTCGAGCCTGGTGCAGCTACTGCAAAGGCTGTATACCTGTACGGCGGGCTCAATCCATATAAACGACGTCAATATAAATGACATTGCTCATGACCATCTGCGGCGCAATATAGGAATCGTGCTTCAGGAACCATTTCTGTATTCCCGTACAATTATGGATAATATCCGCATCGTAAATCCATCCGCTTCGGTTGAAGAGGTATATGAGGCGGCCAAAGTGGCGTCTATACATGACGTTATCATGGGCTTTGAAAACGGATATGACACTATAGTGGGCGAGCGCGGCGTAACGCTGTCCGGCGGGCAGAAGCAAAGGGTGGCGATAGCCAGAATGCTTATGCAGAAAGCTCCGATACTCATATTTGACGATTCGATGAGCGCGGTGGATACGGAAACCGACGCGGCGATACGTGAAGCGCTTAAGCTGCGCAGGAAGGACAGCACGACGTTTATAATCTCCCACAGGATTACAACGTTATGCGAAGCGGACAACATCCTGGTGCTTGAAAACGGCAGGCTTGTTCAACAGGGTACGCATGAAGAGCTTTTGAAGCAGGACGGGCTTTATAAACGAATTGCGTACATTCAAAACATGCTTGAGGATGAATTAAAGGCGGAGAGGGGGGATGCCGAATGAGTAACGGAATCCAGGAACAAGAATTTGATCAAAAGGTTGACCTAAATATCTGGAAGCGAATTATCAGATATGCTATGAGGTATAAGCGCCTCGTAATAGCCTTAATCCTTACCATGCTTGTAGTATCGGGCGCTGATATAATCTATCCCCTGCTGAGCAAGTATGCTATAGATAACTTTGTGACCGCTCAAAGCATAGACGGGCTGGGCTGGTTCATGGCGGTATACCTTGTGGTTGTGGCAATCCAAGGAGTATGCGTATATCTATTTGTAGCGGGAGCCAGCAAACTGGAGATGAATATATCTTATGATATACGTCAGGACGCATTCATAAAGCTTCAAAAGCTGCCGTTTTCATTCTACGACCGCACTCCTGTCGGCTATCTTATGGCCAGAATGGTAAGCGATATAGCGAGGCTTAGCGAAATGATAGCATGGAGCATAGTTGACCTGTTCTGGGCGTTGTCATATATCATCGGCGTAATGGTAGTATTGCTGTCGCTCAACTGGAGGCTTGCGCTGTTGGTGCTTGTTGTAGTGCCTCCGCTGGCGCTTTTATGCTTAATTTTTCAAAGAAGGATACTTAAGCACCAGCGCGTAGTCAGAAAGACCAACTCCCGTATAACCAGCGGTTTCAATGAGGGTATAATGGGGGCCATGACGACCAAAACCCTTGTACGCGAAAAGCAGAATTACGACGAATTCACCCAGATTACAGGGGAAATGAAGCGTTCTTCGATTAAATCAGCGGTATTGTCGTATATATTTATGCCGCTCGTAATGATGCTTGGTTCAATAGGCACGGCGATTGCGCTGTACAAGGGAGGGCAGGCGGTACTGCTAAATAATATAGGGGAGGCAACTATATTCGGTGTTATTGGGTTTGGCACATTGTCGGCCTTTATAAGCTATACAATGCAGTTCTTCGATCCGATACAGTCCCTTGCGCGAATTCTGGCCGAGTTTCAGAGCGCGCAGGCCAGCGCGGAGCGCGTTATATCATTGATAGATACTCCGTGCGATATAGAGGACAGTCCGGAGGTAGAGGAAAAGTATGGCGACAGCTTTGATCCAAAGCCGGAAAACTGGGAGCCGATAGCCGGGGATATAAGATTTGACCACGTAAGCTTTGCATACAAGGAAGGGGAGCGTGTTCTAAATGACTTCAACCTCCATGTAAAGTCAGGGCAAACCATAGCCCTAGTCGGCGAAACGGGCGCGGGAAAGAGCACCATAGTTAACCTTATCTGCAGGTTCTATGAGCCGACGGAAGGCAAGATTCTTATCGACGGCAGGGACTATAGGGAGCGCAGCCAGATCTGGCTGCAGAAGAGTCTCGGCTACGTCTTGCAGCAGCCGCACCTGTTCTCGGGAACGATTAGGGACAATATAGCGTATGGCAGAAAGGACGCCTCTTTTGAAGAGATACGGCGCGCCGCGCGAATGGTTCACGCAGAGAGCTTTATACTCAAGCAGGAGAACGGTTATGACACCGAAGTAGGAGAAGGGGGAGTAAGGCTTTCAACGGGTGAAAAACAGCTTATATCGTTTGCAAGGGTGGTTCTCGCGGATCCAAGGATATTCGTGCTCGACGAGGCTACTTCCTCGATTGATACGGAAACCGAGCAGCTGATTCAAAACGCCATTACGACGGTTTTAAAGGACAGAACCAGCTTTATAGTAGCCCACAGGCTTTCCACGATAAGAAACGCCGACCGCATACTTGTAATACGAAACGGCAGGATAACGGAGGAAGGTACGCACAGTGAACTTTTGAAGCTTAAAGGGTACTACTACGAACTATATACAACCCAATTCAAGGAAGAGGCGTCAAGCGGCATACTTAACGCCGCAATAAAACAAAGCTAGTACTCTTTCTGGGAAAAATAAAGTTACGGGACGGTGGCTAGCTACCGTCCCGTAATTTTTTGCCGGGTTTACCGTATCTGTATCCCCTTCTGATTTTTTTACTATTCCTCAAAGTCAAGCATATTTCCAAATAGGTTGTTGAGCTCAGAAAAATCTTCCTGATAGCGCAAGTGGACAAAACCCAATTTTAGCGTCGGATCTATCCTCTTTAGCGCCTGAGCTACTTCATTTTTTAGATTCGCCGTATTCAGCTGGTCAACGAAACCGCTTTGAGTAAATCCAATCTTCAGATAGCCGTCTTCAAACCAGGCTGATTTGCGCTGCATAAGTATGGGCCACGCTATGGGAACGGAGCCCTTGAGTTCATCCATAAGCTTATTCACGGTATCCTTAAGCCTGTTACGCGTAGCCTCGTCCAGGTTTTCTCCCATCTTTACTTTATACTCAGCCTGTTCGATAATAGCTGTAGGCTCAAGCCCTTCAGATAAATCAGTCTCGTCGCCGCTTAAATCCAAGGGATTGAGACGAGTAAAGGATCCAGATAGCATCTTTTCAATATTGACGATTCTGTCCTCTAGGCGGCTATCTCCGGACTCACGCGTATATGACGCTCCATGGAGGCTGCCGTTTATCCGCGCTTCAAGGCCGGACACCCTGTCCAACAGCGATAAAATATCCGAGCACTCCTCAGGCAGACATGCAATAACAAGCGTATTTTCAATCAAAACCCTTGGAAGCGTAAGCCATCTCATATCACTTTGCGTTTTGAGCAAAAGTTCAATCACGCGTACAAGCCGCTCAACAGTACAACGCTGCGATTGAGCGATATAGCTTTTCATGACCTCTTCGGTGCAGTCGAGCATATCGCAGCAGTTTCCACATAGCTTAGCCATCAATAATGCCCTCATATGCGAGGCTAAATCATGGACAAATACGCTTAGATCGCGTCCGGATAACACTATTTCGTTCAGTTGGCGCATAGCTTTTTGCGTGTCGGAATCTATAACAGCATCCGCGATGGAAAAAATGCAGCCAGTATCGGCGCTTCCGAGAACGCTGTATACCATTTCCGTGCTTACGTCCCTGCCGCAAAAGGATATGCACTGGTCTGAAAGGCTCAGCGCATCGCGCATTGAGCCGTCGGCCGCCCGTGCAATGGCAAGCAGGCCATCATCAGAAATATGTGATTCAGCGTCTTTAAGAACGATTTTAAGGCGTTTTACTATATCAAAAGCCGAAATACGCTTAAAGTCAAACCTTTGACAGCGCGATATAATGGTAGCCGGCAGTTTCTGAGGTTCCGTTGTAGCAAGGATAAACATTACATGTTGCGGAGGTTCCTCAAGCGTTTTTAACAGTGCGTTAAACGCAGGGGTGGAGAGCATATGCGCTTCATCGATTATGTATACCTTGGTCCTCAGGCGAAGGGGAAGAAACGAAGCCTTATCCATAAGCATGCGAACGTCCGCTACACCGTTGTTGGAAGCGGCGTCGAGCTCTACGATATCTATGCTTTCATTGTCGCCTATAATACAATTACCGCATTTTTCGCATGGGTTCCCATCCGTAGAAGAAATACAGTTTACTGCTCTTGCGAGTATTTTCGCGGTGCTGGTTTTTCCCGTACCGCGCGTTCCACAGAAAAGGTACGCATGCGCAACATGTCCTGACAAAATTTGATTTTTAAGTACGGTTGTTATATGCTCCTGCCCAATGACGTCATCGAATGTCCTGGGGCGGTATTTACGGTATAATGCCTGGTATGCCATAATTATTTCAAAAACCTTTCTGGTATGTACCTATATCATACCACAAAGCATACAAGTTATGGAGACCAAAAGCAAAAACGGCAGAAACGCCAATAGAATAAATCTTAAAATAAAAGTTAATTTTCAAAGCGTATGTTGAAAAGCGGGTATTGCCGTTATATACTTATATTGGATTTGTAAAAGGGCGATTACAGGGTAAAAACAGATTATATTTATTAAGGTTTTGGAGGAGATTTATGGCGTTTTGTACCAAGTGCGGAACTCGGCTTGCTGAAGGGACAAAATTTTGCACCTTATGCGGAGCTGTTATATCAAACGGCAGGACCGACAAACCAGGAGAGCGTTCTTCTGAACCGTTTAAAGATGTACGGACTCAGCCGGATCACCCCCCCGCACCACCCAGGGTTAATAGCGGCAACAATCATGCAGCCCGTAATATGCCGCCTAATGGCGCTGGAACGGGGAATACATTCAACCCACCTGTAAAGGAAACAAGATATGAGCCTCTCAGCGTGGGCGCATTTATCGGTATAACGTTTCTCATGATGATACCGGTAGTAAACCTTATCCTCTTAATTGTATGGGCATGCGGAGGGGCCAAAAACCCGAACACGAGAAATTACGCAAGAGCGTCGCTTATAATGATGGTTGTTTATATCGTGCTGTTCATTATATTGGGAATGTTGATTGTAAGTTATATAAGCAGATTCGGCATGGATCTGCTTAATGGACTGCTTCCTCTGCTTAGTTAGGATTGCCGGCAAGGAAGTCGCCGCTGCGGTTTTTTTGATCTAACGGCATAATTATACTATAGATTGGAATTATGAAATTATATAATACTTTAGGAGGTAACATCTATGGCATTTTGCAGTAAGTGCGGCGTGAAGCTTGAGGATAGCGCCAGATTCTGTCCCTCATGCGGTCAGCCCGTCTATAATGAACAAAATAAGGAGAAGGGGGAAGGGGGGCAGTCCGGAAATGCGGTTTTCGATACTCCCGACATTACCAACGAGTTTTCAAGCGATGATATAGAAAAAAATAAGGGTATGGCGATTATTTCATATATATCAATACTATGCCTGATACCATTATTCGCTTCAAAAGATTCAGAGTTTGCGCAATTCCATGCAAAGCAGGGATTTAACCTCTTTATACTTGAGGCTATCTGGTGCGTGGCTAATATTATAATAACGACTATTATGTATGCAATCAACGGTGTATTGGGGTATATGTTTAGCACAATACTGTCGCTTATATGGATTGCGCCGGTCGTGCTGTCAATCATCGGTATTATAAATGCCGCAAACGGCCAGGCAAAGGAACTTCCTATTGTCGGAGGCATCAAAATATTCAAGTAATTTTCCTTTAATGGATTAAAGGTCCTTTTCATTGTTTAGAAAAGGACCTTTGCTGTTTTCGAATAAAGAGCTTAAAATCGCTCTAATGAACTGGTGAAAAACGTGGTCATCTCCTTCATCAAATCAACTTTAAGCTCTGAAAGCAAGCGTTTATCGATACCCTTTATATATTCGTCACAAACCTTTTTTGGAATGTTGTTACCATAGCGTTTTCTAAGCTTCATCTGTTCACCTACTATTTCAGCCCTGTATGCAATCGACGCGTCAGATCGAAACACATTATGACCGCGATTGCTGTACAGCTTTATAATAACGCGGCTGTAAGACTTTATAAATGGCTTAACGTGTGCGGCGACGCTGTGCTTATATGGAACTACCGTATCATCCTTGCTGTGAATAAGCAATACGCCGGCATTGGAGTTCAAAACGCCAGAGGCGCCGGAAATACCTGCATAGCGGCCAAATTTAAGACGTTCATATAGAGCGGCGAACGGTATTATCAAAAGACCGATTTTACCGGAAAAAGCGGTAGAATAACATTTAAGCATATCAAGTGAAGTGTTAAAGCCACAGCATCCAACTACCGCCGTTACGCCGCCTATATGCGCTAACGCCGATGTTACCGCATAGGCGCCCCAGCTGTGGCCGAACATAAACAGGGGCAGTGTGCCAAGCTCAGAATCCTGTCTAATACATTCTATTGCGCATTCAAGGTCGTGTACGGCATTAGGAAGGCCGCTCATAGAGCTTCCTTCGCTCTCCCCACAGCCCGTATTGTCATATGAAAATACGGCAAAACCGCTTTTAATAAACCATTCTATAAGATGAAGATAATCCATATGCGTTGTGCCAAAGCCGTGAACGAGTACGATCACGCCATCAGCAGGTGGGCCATAATTGCTGTAATATATATATCCTTTAAGCGCTTTCATCCGCTTGTTCTTAAACTGCACCGGCCTCCTTGCCAAGTTAGGAATATCGTTGAATGACGGTTCGAATACCGATTCCGGTATGTCGGTGCGTCTCTTGAACACCTTTTCATAAATGAATATTGAAGCGCAAAAGAACAACAGAAATATGCCTGCAACGACTAACAGTACGACCATCGTCTACTCCTCGTCCGTCGGTTTTAGTATGAACTCATAATTCAAATCCGTTTTGTCTAAAATTTTAAATCCCAGCCTCTCAATAAAACGGCGCGCGCCATCATTTGCTTTGAAGCAGCTGATATATACCGGCTTCCCATGCCACCTCGCAAAATCGGTTATGTCTTCAATTACACCGGTGCCTATTCCCTTATTCCTTGCAGGCGGAGCAAGATATATATCCGTTATCCGCAGCCAATCCATAGATTCCTGGATGATTACAAAACCTACTGATATACCCATAACCATAATTATGGAGCAGGTATCCACGCTGAAATTCTCTTCAAAAGATCCGCGCCGTTCCTCTTCATTCCAATTAGTCGATTCAAAGTATTGTGAAATCGCTTCCTTTTTAACGCCGTAAACGAATTCTTTATCAAGCGGTGTTGCTGGGCGAATGTCAAAAGGTAACATTTGAAACCTCCAAACAAATTTTATAAAACCCAGTATACCATAAATGGAATTGCCTGTGTAATTCATAATGAATTTTATTTACCATGCAGACATTTAAATAGAATTGTAAGCTAAAATTCTAGGTTTGTCAAACATGCTGGACAAACCTGCACCCGATCGTACTGCCGTGCCTTGACAGCCGGAAGCAAACGGTTGAGCGTGGACGCTTATATTTCCTCCGCGCTTTGGTTACGTCAAATTTCAGAGCGCAGCAAACAAGGGCTTGTGGGTACTTTATGTTCTGTGTTACCTTTGTCATGGAGGATTTGAATCTCCTTTCGGCTATTGTCTGTCTTCATAAACCTAAAACAACCGTTTGGTCAAATCCCTCTTTTCTTCTGTCCAATATTGTATTGTAATCCTGCACTATTAATATATAATTGAATTTTAAAACTCTTGCGGTACTGTGCGCAAGCTGATATAATAATTTGCTAAATGAGGCGTATTTCGGTATCTTAATTCGCAAGCGCCTAGTGCATAATAGGAGAAAATACGTTTGAGATATGAACTTTTAAAAACGTGCGGCAAAACGGACGCACGGCTTGGTAGGATATATACTGAACATGGCATAATAGATACGCCATGCTTCATGCCTGTAGGAACACAGGCTACGGTAAAGGCAATGACGCCAAGGGACCTGGTAGAGGTTAAAGCGCCCATAATCCTTGGCAACACGTATCATCTGTATCTGAGACCAGGGCATAACATAGTACGCGAGGCGGGCGGCCTGCACCGGTTTATGGGGTGGGACAGGCCCATATTGACCGATAGCGGAGGATTCCAGGTATTCAGCCTGGCGGGAATCAATAAGATAAAAGAGGACGGGGTAGAATTTCATTCTCACATTGATGGGAGAAGGCTGTTTTTCACCCCAGAAATGGTAATGGATATAGAGCAGGCGCTGGGCGCGGATATCGCCATGGCATTTGACGAGTGCGCGCCCTATCCAAGCGACAGGGCGTACACAATAGAGGCGATGAAAAGGACTCACAGATGGGCTAAGAGATGTAAGGATTCGCACAATAGAGAGAACCAGGCGCTCTTTGGCATTATACAGGGGGGGATGTATCGGGATCTTCGTGTGGAAAGCGCCAAGGCGATTACCGATCTAGACTTCCCAGGCTACGGGATAGGAGGGCTGTCGGTTGGGGAGCCGAAACCAATAATGTATGAAATGCTTGAAACGCTTGCGCCGCACATGCCTGTAAATAAACCTCGGTATCTTATGGGAGTGGGCAGTCCTGACTGCCTGATAGAGGGAGTAATGAGAGGGATAGACATGTTTGACTGCGTCCTGCAGACGCGGACAGCTAGAAATGGCCTGGCATTCACGAGAAACGGCAAGCTAACTCTCAGAAACGCGGGATTTGAAAGGGATTACAGCCCTATTGAAGAGGGGTGCGACTGCTACGCTTGCGCTAACTTTACGAGGGCTTATATTCGGCATCTTATAAAGGCTAAGGAAATTTTGGCCGCTCAGCTTATAACTATGCATAATCTTAGGTTTACCCTAAAATTGATGGAGGATATCAGAAGCGCTATCTTAGAGGATAAGCTTTTGGACTTATATCATGAACTATTGGAGAGCGGGGCGCTCAACTGATGGAAAAAACCTTTATTTTGCGATCCGAAGAGGATACTATAGGCTTTGGAGCTGCCGTGGGCTTGCTTTTGCCGCGAGGAGCGTTTGTGGCGATGTATGGGGGATTGGGCGCTGGAAAGACGACGATGGTTCGCGGTATAGCATCGTCATTGGGCGCGGACCACAGAGACATTATGAGTCCAACCTTTACTATAGTAAGGGAACATACCATTAGCGTTCCATTTTTCCATTTTGACGCATACAGGCTTAGCGGTTCTGATGAATTATACGCTATTGGTTTTGACGAGTATTTGAACCGTGATGGTATAATAATTATGGAATGGCCGGAAAACGTTCGGGATGCGCTGCCCGAAGATCGACTTGAAATACATATTACAGGCAACGGAGCCGAGCCAAGGGTAGTAAGGCTGGATTCTCGCGGCAGTGAATATGAGCTGATAATTAAGAATCTTTACATCAATGCTTGAGGGATACGATTATGATTATGCTTGCTATTTCCACTTCATCCTCTGTGGCTTCCGCCGCGCTGATGGTAGACGGTGAATTGTTCTCAAAATCAGCTGAAACGGCAAGTGGGACTCATTCTCAAACGATATTACCGCTGGTAGATGAGCTTATGGCGACAAACAGCATAACTCCAGATATGATAGACATCTATGCCGTTGATTCAGGCCCAGGCTCCTTTACAGGGGTAAGAATAGGCGTGTGCATAGCCAACGCAATGGCATATACGCATGGAAGGGAAATTGTGCCGGTTTGCTCCCTGGAGGCGCTTGCGTTTAACGCAGACTTGCCCTTTTGCGGAAACATATGCACGCTTATCGACGCGCGCAATGACAATGGTTATTCCGCGTTATACATGGGCGGGGAGTGCAGTCTGGATCCATCGGCCGTGCAGGTGAACGAATTTCTTAAGGAGATTCCTCCCGATACGCTGTTTATTGGTACTGGGGCAGTGCAATATAGGCAGACCATTAAAAAAGTTTGTGTAAACCCACGTTTTTTGGATGATGAGCTCAACAAACTGGACGCCAGGTCAGTTATAAAGGCGGCAAATCGGGCGCTCGGCCGAAGACGCGGCCGTTTAACCGAAGCAACCCCTATGTATCTTAGACCATCGCAGGCCGAGAGAAAGTTAAAATAGGTTTGGTGAGCTGGAGGGATTTTATGGTCGGTTTTGACATACGTCCAATGAAGGGACCTGATGTAGCAAGAGTAGCTGAGATAGAACGCATATGCTTTATAACTCCGTGGTCGTACGAGTCGCTGTATAAGGAACTCAAAAACAAGTTTGCGCATTATCTTGTTATTGAGATCAACGGTAATATAGTCGGTTACGGCGGGATGTGGGTTTATCTGGGCGAGGCTCATGTAACGAATATAGCGGTAGAGCCGGAGTTTAGAAGGAGAGGGCTTGCACGTATCCTTATGCAAAGCATGATGAAGCTTGCGGCTGAGAATAAAGCAAGCTGCATGAGCCTTGAGGTTAGGGAGCGAAACATTGCGGCCCAATCGCTTTATAAAAGCCTTGGATTTAAAAAGGAGGGCGTCAGAAAACGATACTATTCGGATACGGGAGAGGATGCGCATATAATGTGGAACTATGATATCATTGAAACCGCAGACGTATAGTTCGGAGGAATGTATGAAGCCGGTAGGAGTATTTGATTCAGGTTTTGGGGGCGTAAGTTTCTTAAAAAAAGCAGTGGAACTGATGCCAGAGGAGAATTATATATATTATGGAGATAACGCCCATGCCCCATACGGAGATAGACCTGAACATGAGATCAACAGCTTGTCGCTGAAATGCGCGAATTACCTGATGAGCAGGGGGATAAAGGCGTTGGTGGTTGCGTGCAATACGGCTACCGGCACTGCGATACGGTCTATAAGGGAACGCGTTTCGGTTCCCGTTCTCAGCATGGAACCGGCAATAAAACCTGCCTGCAGCAAAGAAGGCGATGGAAAAATTTTGATGATGGCGACGGTTGCAACCACGCAGTTATCAAGGTATAAAGCTTTAAAGATGAGAATGCCAAATCCTGAAAGGGTTATTGACGTACCATGTCCGGGACTTGTAAACAGAATAGAGAAGGGAATGGTGGGAATAAGTGACTTTGACGATCTCCTGTCGTTATATTTAGCTCCATATAAGGGCCAAACGATTGATTCTATAGTGCTTGGGTGCACCCATTACGTGTTCATCAAAGAGGCTATAGATAATTATGCAAGAAATCATTTCTCCGGCAGAGCCGAGATAATTGACGGGAGTGAGGGTACCGTTCGCCAGCTTGAAAGGGTTCTGGATGAAAACGGAGTCAGGCAGCGTACAGGCAGGGGAACGATTGAGTTTTGCACAAGCGGCGAGATGATAAAGCTAAAGCCGATATTCAAAAAACTGATGTCAATGAAAACAGGTTAATTCCTAACGGTAAGGGTGTGAGGCTTTTAATTTAAACGGCTATTTATTGTAATATTTAAAAACACTAGTAATGCCTCCAAATTTATTTTTGTTGCCTATACATTGGGGGTTGACATTTGAAATGTTGTTTATTATCATAAAATGTAATGAGTTGTAAAAACGGTTTTCGGTATGAAGGGTTTCGGATATATAAAATCATGCTTTGAAAGCAATCGGAGGGGAGAATTATGGCAAATTTAACGCTTAGGCAACCCGTGTTGCTTTATGAAGCAGTCGAGGCCGTATATGCATATATTAACAACATTAATTATGATGAAAAGAAAAACAACCTGTTGCTCAAATATGGGAAGAAATATACCAACGATGAAAAACGCAAGCTGATTGAAAAATTCGATACTCTTTCAGATATAATTAAAGAGGCTTGTTTTGAATTGGATAAGAGCGACCCAAGGCTTGCATACTATTTTAAACAGCTTGAATCCGACAACAAGAGACAGAGCATGTGCCTTGCTAAAGTACTGGTATACAGTTTTTTGGATATCTCTATTTTGGATGTTGAGGACTCTATTGAATATATTCATAAGATGGCGGACAGCATATTAACCCAGCGAATTGAGATAACAAATATAAATAGCGGCGGACTAAGCATTAGGCTGCTTGAAGAGGACGAAGCAGACATTGACTATATTGACCAGCTTGATAAGCTTGAATTGGAAGATGAAACAAAATGGAACATCTATAAGGTTCTTTTGCGCTTCAAGGAGCATTTTGATGAAATGGTAAGCCTGATATGGTCGGTGTTCCCAAGGCTTAATAAGGCGCTTAATAAAATAATGCCGCTTATTCAGAGCACATATGATTATTGGGAAAGCTATTTTCTGGGTCATAGCTTCTTCTCATTCCTAGACCATATTGCAAAACAATCAATACCGGAGGACTCGCTGGATATGATTGTAAACCTAAGCGTTATCGCGTGTACAGACATGATATATACATATGATGTGCTGATAGGTAAGGATCATCGCCAGGTTTATATAGGTATATTGATTGATGAGGATTTTCATATAGATAAAATCCAGCTTACGAATGACTCCATTTGCAATATACTTAAAATTATAAGCGACAGGAGCAAATTTGAGATACTCCGCCGTATATCAAACACCAGCGCTTATGGGCAGGAACTTGCAAATGAAATGAATCTTACAACCGCTACGATTTCAAGGCATATGTCTACGCTGCAGGATTATGGTCTTGTGCATACGCGCAGGGGAGAGATGAGAATCTATTACAGCCTTAACAAGGAAGCCATCAGCAACCTGTTTGATATGGCAAGATCAGCCCTGTTGGAATAGCTGGAAATATAATATTATCCCTGCTGTCATGGTATGGAAATGGATAGCGGGGAAGTATTTTACTTAAATATCAGTTCTTATTATTCCTGCCCAATATATATCTTGCCAGGTGTTAACAGCCTGTTTTGATTGTTGACGGATTATTCCTTCCAATTTCATGCCAAGCTTCTTCATAAGATTTAAAGATTTGATCGGATCAACCGTTTCAGCGCAAATTTTGTGAAGGTTCAGTGTATTAAAACCATACTTGATCACTGCCGAGCAGCTTTCAAATGCATAGCCTTTACCCCAATAAGCTCTGTTAAATATCCAGCCCATCTCATATATCTCTGGATCGTCAAGTGGTTTAAACAGAATATATCCGATCACCTTTCCGGATGAACATTCTACGGCCGCATAAGCGCCAGGAGGATCTCTGTGAATGCAGAAGGCTTCAAGAAAACTCCGAGTCCTATCCATGCTATACGGAGGTTCGATAAACCTCATGGTCTCTGTATCACTAAATATATCATACAGATCATTTAGGTCGTTCGATGTAAAGTTCCTAATTATTATTCTGCCTGTTTCCAAATACATTAGTCTTTCTCCCTTGAATTTGTGCTTTAACTTTTATTTCACTCTATATTAACATAATTATAACCCAATGCTGTAAGATACATTAATATACAAAACGAAGTTTTATAGTTCTCAGAATATTACTCTTGATATATACGCCATAACATAATGTTAAAGAATAAAAGGTGTTTGAGCAACTACAGTAATGAATATTTATGCGTTATAAGCTTATGAAATCCATATAAAAATCAATAATTAACCAGCCAAAAATAGTTGACAAATATGTCGAAATACTGTATATTAGTCAATGACGTAACATTAGTTGCTTGATAATGCAACCAATGGCAACTCACACTTAAATTTATTTAGGAGGAACAAGTATGAAGAGGGCCCCAAAGTGTTTGCTCACATGTTTGCTGGCAACCCTTATGGTGTTTACCATGCTGCCGTTGAACGCGCTTGCCGTTAATGGCAGCAGCGATAACGCTAACCCGGCAGATGAAGGGCTGATGGACGGCGAAAGCGTAGCTTTAAGCAGCTTGGCTGGAGCCAGAGAGGCCATCGGAGATTCTTACGATGACAGCGATATCGTGAGGATCATCGTTGAGCTTAAGGACGAGCCTCTTGCTGATCTTTCCGGAACCTTAAAGGATGGAAGGCTCACGAGTAAGGGACTAAACCTACAGAAATCAATGTTTGCCGATCACGAAAACGTGTTCAGCAAAATTGTTTCCCAGGCTGACGAAGAAGAGCAGGGAACCATGCGGTTAAAGTATAACTATACCACGCTGTTCAATGGTTTCGCTCTTGAATGTACATATGGCCAGCTCAACACTATCCGTAATACGGAGGGCGTTGAACGGGCCTATGTAGCGGCAAGTTATGAGCTGCCTGTACAACCAAAGGTTAATACAGGCTCAGATACAATAGGCGCACCAATACTGTGGGATCTTGGATACAGCGGGGAAGGCATCACCGTTGCAGTGCTTGATACGGGTATTGACACGGATCATGACGCTTTTGCGGTTGAGCCGGAAAATCCGGCGTTTGACAGGGCCTATATTGAGGGAATATTGGCGAACAACAGCTTGAACGCTCAGAGGGGACAGCCCATAACTGTGGACGATGTTTACCTCAGCGGCAAGCTGCCTTTTGTATATGATTACGCAGGCGGCGATACAAACGCAAACCATCTAAACGGAGGCAACGATCACGGCACCCATGTAGCGGGCATTGTAGCCGCAGATCCGGCCGACGGAAAGATACAGGGCGTAGCTCCGCAAGCACAGCTGATCATCCTTAAGGTGTTCCCAGACGGAGGGAACGCGTCTTCTGACGATATACTTGCGGCGCTTGAGGACTGCGTGCCCCTCGGCGTAGACGTTATCAACATGAGCCTTGGTTCTCCAAGCGGCTTTACCTACAGAGACGATCTGGTTACCACGATGGCAGCTTATGATCGCCTCAGCAAGGCTGGAATAAATATCGCGGCAGCGGCCGGCAACGATACAACCGCGGCGCGCAACAACCAGTGGGAGCTCGACAAGAGCTTAACGTCCAATCCGGACAACGGCATTGTAGGCGCACCGGCTTCTTATGCCCAGTCCCTGGCAGTGGCAAGCGTAGAGAATCTGGTTATTGAAGGCAACTACTTCAAGGTTGGCGACAATGAAATATTCTATAACGATTCGTCAATTAACTATGATCCAAACGGCCAGTTCATTCATGTTCTAGGCGGACAAACGCTTGAATATGTAGTGGTTCCGGGTTACGGCGAAGCCAGCGACTATGAAGGCCTCGACGTGGAGGGAAAGGTTGCGCTGGTATCGCGCGGAGAAACAAACTTTTCGGCAAAGCATGAGCAGGCGATAGCCCACGGCGCGGCAGCATGCATCGTCTATAACAATGATACGGACGGAATGCTGAACATGCAGATTCTCACCGACCCTACACCATGTATTTCTATTAGCATGACCGATGGACAGTACATGCTTGAAGCCGCTGTTGACGGCGTAGGGACTCTCTACGTAGCAACGGATTCCAGCATAAAACCAAACGAGGTTGGCGGGGAGCCGTCAGACTTTACCTCTTGGGGTACAACTGCCGGACTTACAATCAAGCCGGAAATAATGGCGCCAGGCGGCAATATTTTCTCATCAAGGAACCACAATTCCTATGGCCTCATGAGCGGCACCTCCATGGCCTCCCCTCACGTTGCCGGAGCGATGGCAATCATGCTCCAGGTTATGGAGGAAAGGTACCCGGGGATGGATGCGGAGGAACGCATACAACTCATCAATACTCTGATGATGAGCACCGCAACGCCATCGGAAAATGATGAGGGAATAGCTTATTCGCCTCGTCAGCAGGGCGCAGGCTTGCTTAACATAGCAAACGCAATAGCGACGGACGCATATATTACTGTTGAAGACAATGTTCGACCGAAGCTGGAGCTGGGGGACGACCCTGAAAAATCAGGCGTGTATACGCTGAAATTTGAAATCAACAACACCTCTGATACACAGATAAGTTATGAAATATTACCGATAGTGCTTACCGAGATGTCTGAGCTGGGCGGCACTTATCATGATGAAGAAGTTTACTTCATGTCTCAGAGCGCGAGGGATATTACAGGCCAGGCCACAATAACCACAAACTGGGATCAGGATATAGCGGTCGTTCCCGCCAACGGTTCAGCCGAGGTTGAGGTCGAGATAACGCTAAACGATGAGATCAAGGCCGAGCTTGATGGGCAGTTTGAAAACGGAATTTATATTGAGGGCTTTGTAGAGCTTAAACAGCTCGCTAATGAGGAAGGTGTTATCGGCGCCAATCTTAACGTTCCATATCTGGCTTTCTACGGAAACTGGAGCAAAGCGCCGATTATTGACACCGGTTACTATTGGGAATCCTACAATGGCCTTCCCTCCTGGAGCAGCCAGTACACTAACTACGGCGGCAGTATGATCACCGGAACATCGAACTTCCTGCCGTTTGGAGTTAACCCGTATGTAAATATTTCTAATCCAGGCCATATGCCGGAGAGGAACTCGCTGTCTCCGCTCCGCATTGATGGACGTTATGATAAGGTTGACCTTGTTTACACGTCGCTTTTAAGGGACGCGAGAAGACTTACCTATACGATTACAGACGTAAAGACCGGAGAAGTTTACTACAACCAGACAGCAGACTACGCCTATAAGTCCGTGTATAGCGATACCTATGAGAGCATATTACCTGCCGGTGCGTTTGTTGAAAGCAAGATGAACGCATGGTATGGTACCGATTCGGCCGGTGAAGCGCTTGCCGAAGGCACAACGGTTATGGTTCGCGTCCAAGCGGAGCTGGATTACGAAGGCTTTGTTCCTGAAGAAAACGAGAACTATTACTGGGAATTCCCTGTTACAATCGATAACACGCCGCCGCAGGTGGTTTCGTGCGTATCGGATGGAAATACTCTTACCATGGAAGTCCAGGATAACCGCTTCGCATCTTATGTAGAAATCTGGGATGCGGACGACATGGGTGTTTTCTCGGATCCAATCGCACAGCTCGGAATAAACGAAGCTGAAATTGGCGCCAAGACAACGATCCGCGTTAACGTAGGCTCAACCGAAACCCTGTATATCGCGGTAGCTGACTATGCGTGCAACCGGTATATATTTACTGTTGATTCTCAAACCGGTGAAATACAAACGACCGCTCAGTTTGAGTATGTTGTCGAGGATAATGACGAAGTAACCATCACAGGATATACAGGCGCCGATATGGACGTTGTAATTCCTGATACGATTATGGACTATCCCGTAACAGCAATAGCTGAAAAAGCCTTCTCCCTCGAATCCACGATCAGAAGCATCTCTATTGGCAAGAATGTCCGTTCAATCGGTGAAAATGCCTTTACAAGATGCGCGGCTTTGGAAAGAATAGAAGTGGATCCGGAAAACGAATACTTTACGTCCATTGACGGCGTGTTGTTCGATAAGGAAGTAAAGACGGTTATAGCCTATCCTGGCGGCAAGGCAGACACAACATACCAGGTTCCCGATGGCGTTGAAACAATAGGCAGATATGGTTTCTATTTCGCAACGTTCGAGAATGTAGTTCTTCCCGAAAGCCTTACCACTATTGAAGCTTACGGCTTATCCTACTGCAGCAAGCTAAACGGGATAGAGTTCCCCGCCAGTCTTACGACCATCGGCGAACAGGCGTTCTTTGGATGCAGTTCGCTTGGCAGTGCCAACATCCATTCTGGAATAACCGATATAGGACCGGCGGCATTCTCATACTGTTCAAGCCTTACTGGAATAACCGTTGCTGATGAAAACCCGAATTACTGCGATGTGGATGGAATTCTGTTCAGCAAGGATATGACCTTACTGAAAGCTTTCCCAACCAACAACGGCATAAATGAGTATACGGTGCCAGATGGAGTTAAGACGGTAGAAAGCTATGCGTTCTATAACAATAGGAGCATAACTTCGATTATAATATCTGATTCTGTTGAAACCATCGGAGCATATGCTTTCTATTACTGCCAGGGCGCAACTGATATAGTAATAAGCAATAACGTAAAAACCATCGGCGATTACGCATTCTATTCCTGTAAAGGAATCACAACGCTTAATCTGCCAGAATCGCTGGAATCAATCGGCGCATACTCGTTCGCCTGGTGTCAGGGACTTACCGATTTGAATACCGGAAACGGCCTTAAGACGATAGGCAAGTATGCTTTCAACTTCTGCTCTTCGCTTATAAACGCCTCTATTGGCAACAGCGTTGAATCTATCGGCAACTATGCGTTCTATAGCTGTTCAAAGATGGTCAATGTCACCTTTGGAAACAGCCTGCGTGAAATCGGCTCGTCGGCGTTCTCAAAATGTTCAAAGATATTGGCTATAAACCTTCCGGACACAATTACAGATATAGGAAGCTCCGCGTTCAATGGCTGCTCTGCGGCGACTACGCTGACATTGGGCAGAAGCCTTAAGACCGTTGGAAATATGGCGTTCAACGGATGTAAAGGGTTTACTGAACTTGATATACCAGAAGGCGTTACAAAGATCGACTCATCGGCCTTTGCGCGCTGCTCCGGAATAACAAGGCTTACAATACCGGCTACAGTAACGGAATACGGCAGCAGTGTATTCTCTTACTGTTCAAATCTGGATAATGTCGTGCTTCCGGAAGGCATGACGGAGATTCCGGACAGCATGTTCATGCAGTGCACTAATCTTTCCAATATTAAGTTCCCGAGCACCCTTGAGGTCGTTGGAGAGCGTGCATTCAACTACTGCAAGAAGCTTACCTCAATCGACCTGCCCGATACGACAAGGGAAATCGGCTATGGCGCATTCTATTATTGCACAGAGATTACTGAGGTAGTATTTCCCGAGGAGCTGGTTACCCTTGGAAATAATGCGTTCTACTCATGCACGAAGCTTACCAATATTGAGTTTAACGACAAACTCGAAACAATCGGAGGATTCGCCTTCTATGGATGCAGCGGAATAACATACGCAGAGATACCCAACAGCGTTGTTTCCATCGGTACAAGCGCGTTTAACCGCTGCAACAACATGGAATACATAAACTTCGGTACGGGGCTGCAGGAAATCGGCTCTATGGCATTCAACTACTGCGACAAGCTGGAGCGCTTCGTAGTCGACGAGAACAACCCGTATATGTGCAGTATAGATGGCGTACTCTTCAACAAGGACGTCACCAACCTGATATTCTACCCGCTCGGCAAACTGGATACTTCATATGAGGTTCCTTCCACGGTAACTGAGATTGGCGACTACGGCATCTATTCGATAATGGCGCTTGAATCAGTAACCCTTCCCGACGGGCTTGTAACCCTAGGTGAGCATGCGCTGTCGCGCAACTCAAACCTCAAGAGCCTGCGGTTGCCCGCGAGCCTTGAAAACATACATCATACGTCGTTCTACTATGGCTTATCCATGACTTCAATCGACGTTGATCCGGCAAACGATACGTTTAGCAGCATCGACGGCGTACTGTTCAATAAGGCACAGGACACTCTAGTGTTCTATCCAAACGGAAGGCCGGATACCATGTACGTAGTTCCCGATGGCGTTACTACAATAGCTCCATACGCTTTCTATGAGTGCAAAGCCATTGAAGGCATCAATTATGGCAAGGATGTAACCTTCATTGGTACATACGCAATGAATAATTGTACCAACCTCAACACCGTTAAGCTTGGGGACAGCGTTGAAAGCATAGATGCATATGCCTTCTCCGGCTGTAACGGACTCACCAGTCTAGACGTATCTTCTAAGCTGAAGAACATAGGTGCTTATGCGTTTGCAAATTGCAGAAGTCTCCCATATGTATTCCTCAATGACGTTGAGCTCATTGGCGAATATGCGTTTAACAATGCCTCAGGCCTTACCCGCGTAGTATTTAGTCCTAACCTGAATACTTTGATGGGAAGCGCGTTCTACGGCACGACAGCGCTGAGGGAAGCATACTTCCTTGGGGATGTTCCAGCCAATATCGGAGCCAACGTGTTCAGGAACGCCAAGTCCCTTACAGTATACTATGATAACGAAAACGTCGACAGCTGGGCGCCAGACGGCCAGAGTTCATGGGACGGCCATCCCATGATGGGGACGACATTCCACAGCGTAATATACGTTGACGCAAATGGAGGAACTATTCTTGACCAGTATGTAGCCGATACTCAGGCGGCTATCATACCGGAGGCGCCGGTCCTTGAAGACAATCCGTTTGTTGGATGGTCAGAGGACGCATCAAGCGTAACCGAGGATATGATAATCAAACCCATATATGAGAACGCAATCTACTCAATCGAGGTAGGGAATGTAAACGGCAGGCCAGGAGAAGCCG